>LNFM01000077.1_pt1 | contig 215376 bp, 179 predicted proteins | sample 596031 | NCBI WGS metagenome assembly LNFM01 (sample SAMN04254537, study PRJNA301005) | activated carbon metagenome | isolation source: dual media filters at the Ann Arbor, Michigan drinking water treatment plant | place: USA: Ann Arbor | reverse complement strand
GCCATGGGCCGCTCCTACAAGGGCACACCTCGGCACGGTTCTGTAGGAGGGGGCCATGCCCCCGAAAGTGGTCGATGCAAGGCAGCGCTCCACCCGCAACCGACGCTTTCGCGGCCATGGGCCGCTCCTACAGAAGGTGGCACGCGCTCAGGGACTAGGGGCTAGGGAAAACCATTGGTACGCTCTGCGCCGGACCGGTCGTTAACGCATTCTCCGTATCCTGGATGCGAGGATCGCGGCACCCGGAGAACCCCTAGTCCCTAGTCCCCAGCCCCTACCCCCTCGACGAGCCCATGCGCCTCCCCACCCTCGAACAGCTCGAACGTGCCGCCGACGTCGTCTACCGGTCCATGCGGCCCACGCCGCAGTACAACTGGCCGATGTTGAGCGCACGGCTCGGTACATCCTTCTGGCTCAAGCACGAGAATCACACCCCGACTGGAGCATTCAAGGTCCGCGGGGGGCTCGTCTACTTTCATGAACTCGCGCAGGCCGGGATGAAGCCCGCCGGGGTCGTCAGCGCCACGCGGGGCAACCACGGGCAATCCCTTGCATTCGCCGCCCGGCAGCACGGCCTGTCGGTGACCATCGTCGTGCCCCAGGGCAACAGCCGCGAGAAGAACGACGCGATGCGGGCGCTGGGCGCCGAGCTGATCGAGCACGGAGAGGACTTCCAGGCGGCGCGCGAACACGCCCAGTGGCTGGCGGAATCCCGCGGATTGCACATGGTCCCGTCCTTCCATCCCTACCTCGTCCAAGGCGTCGCGAGCTATTCGCTGGAGCTGATGCACGGCGTCGAGGACCTCGAGGTGCTGTACGTGCCCATCGGCCTCGGCTCGGGCATCTGCGGCGCGGTGGCGGCGCGGGAGGCGTTGGGGCGCAAGGTCGAGATCGTCGGCGTCTGCTCCACCGACGCGCCGGCCTATGCGCGATCGTTCGAGTACAAGGAGGCCGTCGAGCGCCCTGTGCGCACGGTCCTGGCCGACGGCCTCGCCTGCCGGGTGCCGGAGCCTCTGGCGCTGGAGACGATCTGGACGCACGTGTCGCGCATCGTCGAGGTGACCGACGAGGAGGTCGCCGAGGCGATGCGGGTGATCTTCTCGACGACCCACAACGCCGCCGAGGGGGCCGGCGCGGCAGCCGTTGCCGCAGCCATGAAGGAGAGGGACAGGATCGCAGGACGGAAAGCCGCCGCGATCCTGTGTGGCGGGAACGTGGACCGGGACGTCTACGCGCGGATCCTCGCCGGCTGAGCCGTCGCTGTCCGTCCGCGCACCCGCCACGCAAGCCCGAGGAGCCCCCCCGACCATCAAGGCCCAGGTGCCGGGTTCGGGCACGGCGGTCAGGAGGGCGTTGTCGAAGGGGCGCGTCTCGATGAAGCCGGTGATGCCCTCGCCCGGATGCGCTGGACCGACACATCGCCATGAGTGGTGTCGAACGGTTCTGCGGTGGTCGCCGGACCGGACGACGATCGCGCGTGCCAAAAATTGAAACCCCGTCCGCGGATCGGGAAACATTCCATCGCCACCCTGGTCGAAACACCGCCAGAATGTGCAGTCACCCTCACGGAGAGAGTCGTCCCATGACAAGAAGCCCCGCCAAGCGGATCACCCGCAGCCTCGCACTCGGTGCCCTGGCGCTCGCCAGCCTCGCCGCCGCCCTGCCGGCCTCGGCCCAGACATCCACAGCCGATCCGTTCAAGGACAAGCGGTACATGAGTGGTCACCGCGATGTGCTGCCGCCCGAGGTGCCGGAGGAACTCCAGAACGTCGACGCCCTGACCCGCATCCGCGGCGTGAAGCGGATCACCGCCTGCGCCGATCCGTTCGCCTTCCCCTCCACCGAGATGACCGAGAAGGCCACCGGCTACGATGTCGACATCCTGCAGAGCATCGCGAAGGACGAGGGCTGGGAGACGTTCTTCATCTGGGTGAACACCGCGGGTCGCGGCGGCATGAACCGCGCGTTCCGGACCTCGATCCGGAAAGGCATCTGCGACGTCTTCCTCGGACTCGGCACGGGCGGCATGGAAGACGTCCTCGGCAAGTCGAAGCTGACGCTGCTCGCTCCCGCCTTCGGCGTGAGCTACGTCCTCGCCACCTACGATCCGACCCTGAAGGGCCAGACGCTCAAGGATCTCGCGAAGAACAAGGTCCACACCGGCGCCACCTACTTCTCTCCGACCGACACGTTCCTCACCGAGAACGGCGTGGAGCACGAGACCTTCCCGCAGTCCCGCCGCGCCATCGGGGCGATGGCCGAGGGCAAGGTCCGCGCGGTGCTGATCCCGTCCACGATGATGGCCGACGCGAAGCGCGACTTTCCCGACCGCGAGATGCTGATGCTCGAGAGCTTCGAGCCGAAGGACATGGAGTGGAACAGCACGTGGGCCATCAAGTCCACCGAGAACCAGCTGCGTGAGTTCCTCGACGCGCGCATCGCGCAGTACGCCGCGAACGGCCGGCTGAAGGAGATCCTCGGCACCTACGGCATTCCGTACGTGGCACCCGCAAAGCACTGACCGTCGGCGGCGCCCGCCGCCAATGGAAAAGGGGACGTCTTCGGACGTCCCCTTTTTTCATGCTCCGATGCAACGTCGCATCAGGTCACATCGTGAACCACACCACCATCAACGGGCGGCGCGGCGACGGAAGCGCATCAGGCCGATCATGCCCAGGCCGGCGCCGAGCATCGCGTACGTCTCCGGTTCCGGCACAGCCGAGATCTCCATCATGCGATCCACGCCGCTCGACGGGTGCTGAATGTTCACCCAGGCGCGGTTCGGGTTGGTGATGTCGAAGTACAGACCCGTCATTTCCGAGCCAGGCGTGCCGTTGGTGGCCCAGCGGCCGAGGCCTTCGCCCGCGTCGAGCAGGTCACCGTCCTTGTTGAGGTCCCTGGCGAACCAGATGTCGTTGTCGACCCCACCGTTGCGGTCTTCGATGATGTAGATGTTGCCTTCGGCATCCACCGCCAGGTTGTCCGGGCTGCGCAGGCCGGTACCGACGGCTGCATTGCTGGCGAGGTCCATCGTCGACTGGTTGGCGAACACCGAGATGCTCTGCGCCGCGAGGTCGAGCACGTAGACCTCGTTCGTCGTCGTGGTCGCCATGTACATGCGCTCCACACCACCGGCAGACGTGATCTGGAGGTCTTCCGGACGCTGGTAGTCCGTGCCCTTCAGCGCCGCCACGTTGGCCGAGGCGCGGCCGTCGATGGAGGTGACGAAGTTCGGGTCGGTGATGACCACGGAGTCGGGCAGCGCTTCGCCCTTCGCGTCGGTGATGGCAATCCACTCGTAAGCACCCGTGGCGTTCGGCGTGAAGCCGTCACCCACGCGCAGTACGGACGTCTGGCCGGCGCTGAAGTATGTCAGGCCGTTCTCGGGCGTCATGGACGTGTACTTGAACACCGTGCCGCCGTTCAGCTCGTCGATGAAGTACATGTTCTTGGCGGCGTCGAACTGGATGCCTTCGTGCGACGTGCGCGGGATGATGTTGCGGTGGACCTGATCGACCGTGCCGTTCTCCTTCAGCGGGTTGGTGATCTCGAGCAGGCGGCCGTAGGGCTGCGGCTGGCCACCCCAGGATTCCTCGGCGGTGATGAACGTGCCCCAGGGCGTCCAGTAGGAGGCATCGTAGGCGACGAAGCTGTTGAGGGCCGGCGCTACCGCGGGCGATTGCCAGATGGTCTTCGTGATGCCGGTCTGCAGATCATGGCGCGTGATGCCGGCCTGGGCGGTCTCGTACACCGTGAAGAGGTAACGGCCGGCATCGGGGCCGGTCTCGTTCTGCGTGATCATGTCCCAGTTGCCGGAATCGAACTGACCGGCGGCCTGCTGGCTGGCGCGGTCGGCGATGCTGCGCTGGCTGAAGTTGGTGCTGGAGAGCGTGAGCGGAATCGCTTCGTTGGCCGTCGGGCCGGCGGACGCGGCGAGCGGCGTGAAGTTGTCGAAGTAGGTGGTGGCGGCGTTCGCACCGGTGGCCATCGACAACAGGGCACTGGCGACGAGCATGGGAAGGCGTTGGCGTTGGAACATTTTTTTATCTCCTGGCGGAATCAGCTTGGATCGGAGCCTCTCGGCTCCGCGGTGCCGGACATCGCCACGCATGCGGATGAATGGGTCCTCCGCATGCGCGGTGGTCGACACGCAATACCAATTCTCAGGTCCAGGGATTTCGGGGGGACTGTCTGCGCTAAGACGGATCGTGTGCTGATCGGATCACGGACGGCCGACCGCCACGATCAGCCGCCATGCCGGAATCATCGGCTCAGTGCTGCCGTCAGAACGCCCCCCGAATCAACATCATCTCGAAGAAACTGAAACACTTTCCTAAGGTTTCGCGCCGGGCGTCCGAAATCCAATGGCATCCCGAACAAGAGGAGCGACCCCGATGCCACTCGACCCGACCCACCGCATCTTCCGTCCGCAACGCCGGGCCCGCATTCCGGGCCTGCGTCTCGTGGTCGCCACCCTGCTCTTCGCCCTGCCCCCGCTGCAGCAACCCGCATCCGGCGGTCGGGCCGAACTGACGGCCGAGATCCCCAGGATCTCCACGGTGGGCTGGGCCAACCCCGTCCTGCTGGTCGGACCGGGTCACTGACCGTCGCGGAAACCAGCACCGCCCCATCCATCACGCCATCAGCACGCCGCCGTCCACGTGGTACGCCTGACCGGTGACGTAGTCGGAATCGGGCCCCGCGAAGAAGGCTGCGATGCCTGCGAGATCCTCGGCCTGCTCCGGTCGCTGCAGGGGGATGACCTTCTGGCGGTCTTTCCAGGCGGAGCCCACCGGGCGTCCGTCGTGTGAGGTCCACTCGCGGTCGATGATCCGCCACATCTCGGTGTCGACGATTCCCGGGCAGATGGCATTCACCGTGAGGTCCGGTGCAAAGGCGAGCGCTGCGGACTGCGTCACACTGATCGCCGCCGCCTTGCTCGCCGCGTAGGCCGCGAACATCGGGCGCCCGCTGCGGCCGGCGATCGACGCGACATTCACGATCTTCCCGCGCGGACGCCCCGGTGCGAGGGCCTGCTGCGCCAGCATCCGCCTGGCCCCCGCCTGAACCGCGAAGAAGAGGCCGCGCGAGTTCACCTCGTGGACGTAGTCCCAGTCCGCGGGCTGCACCTGCAGGAATGGCTGCACCCGCACGACACCCGCGTTGTTCACCAGCACGTCGAGCCGGCCGAACCGGTCGATCGCGAAGTCGACGGCCGCTGCACTCTGCGCGGGATCGGAGACATCGCAGCACATCGCTTCCGCGACTCCCCCAGTCGACCGGATCTCCTGCACGACTGCCGCGGCGGTCTCCGCGTCGATATCGGTGACGACGACCTTGGCACCGTCCCGTGCGTAGCGGAGCGCGATGGCGCGACCGATGCCGCGACCGGCACCGGTGACGAGGGTGATGCATCCGGCAAGTGTGCTCATGGGTTTCTCTCGGGTGGGGAATGACGGGAGGCGCGAGTATCGCAGGTGCCTCCGCCGCGGATCCGGTCGAGCATCGATCCATTGCGTACGCACTCGTCGTCCGGGAGGTGTCCCTCTTCCAGATCGGCATTGACGGCGCGCCGCCGATCGCTTTCACTTCGGCCCCATTCCGACGCGAACAGAGGTCCAACACCATGGGTACCACGATCACTTGCACCCGCCCCGATGGCGGCACGTTCGACGCCTACCTCGCCCTGGGCCCCGCCGGCGCGCCGGGCGTTGTCGTCATCCAGGAATGGTGGGGGCTCAACGACCAGATCCGCGGTGTCGCGGAGCGCATGGCCCTCGCCGGCTTCACCGCCCTGATCCCGGACCTCTACCGGGGCAAGAGCGCCGTCGAAGCCGAGGAGGCCCACCACCTGATGGAGGGCCTCGACTTCGGCCAGGCCGCGCAACAGGACATCCGCGGAGCCGTGCAGCATCTCAAGCAGACGTGCCCGAAGGTCGGCGTGACCGGCTTCTGCATGGGCGGCGCCCTCACCGTGCTGGCGTCGACGATGGTCCCCGAGGCCGACGCCGGAGTCGTCTGGTACGGCTACCCCCCCATCGATTTCGTGGACGCATCGAAGATCCGCATGCCCGTGATGGCGCACTGGGCCACGCAGGATGCCGCCTTCGCGATGTCCGGCGTCGACGCCCTCGAAGCGAAGTTCCAGGCCGCGGGCGTGCGCTACACGGGGCACCGGTACCTCGCCCACCACGCGTTCGCGAACGAGACCGCGCAGGGCACCAACCGACTCGGCATGACCCAGTACGACGCCGCGTGGGCGCAGATCGCGTGGGATCGCACGTTCGCGTTCTTCGGCCGGCACCTGCAAGGTTAGCGAGACGCCCCCGGGGCGCACCCGGGGTTGATGCGCGGGCCGGCGCCGCGCCCGCAGTCGGTCAGTTCGTCTTGACCTTGGTCCAGGCCCGGTCGTACGTCTTCAGGTCCTTGCCGAGGTCCTCGAAGATCTGAAGCTTCGCCCGCACCGAGGCCGGGGGGTTGATCCGGGCGTCGTTGCGGAGCGCGGGCGGCAGCAGTTCCATCGCCTTCAGATTCACCGAGCCGTTCTTCTGCTGGATGGTGTTCAGCACGGAGATCTCCGGCCGCATCATGAATTCGAGGAACTTCATCGCGTTTGCCTTGTTGGGCGCCGACTTCAGCACGCAGATGTCCTCCTGGTACATCGTGGCACCCTCCTCGGGGATCACGTAGCCCAGGGTGTCGGGCTTCTCCAGCACGTACATCATCGCGCCGACGAAGTAGTGGGCCGCGTGCAGGTCGCCCGACTGCACGAGCGGGATCACCTCGTAGGTGAAGGCGCCGATGTCGGGCTTGTGCTTGAGGATGATCTCCTGCGCTGCCTTCACGTCCTCGGGCTTGCGTGCATTCACGGACTTCCCGTTGAGGATGAGGCCGACCCCGAGGGTCTCGCGCATGTCGTCGAGCATCGCCACCTTCTTCGGGTTCTTCCGCGCGTACTCGAAGAACTGCTTCCACGACTTCAGTTCGGGAATCTTCTTCGTGTTGTAGACGATGCCCACCGTGCCCCATGCGTAGGGCAGGCAGTACTCGCCGGCCGGATCGGACTTCGCGCGCAACGCCGCCCGATCGATGTTCGCGAAGCCCGGCATCTTGTTGAGATCGGTCTTCGCGAGCAGACCCAGCTTGGCCATGATGTCGTGCATGTGCACCGACGGGAACACGATGTCGTAGCCCGTGGCGCCGGCCTGGATCTTCGCGAGCATCTCCTCGTTGCTGCCGTAGGTGTCGAGCGTCACCTTGACGTTGAACTCCTTGCCGAAGCGCTCGAGGATCTCGGGGCTGATGTAGTCGCCCCAGTTGTAGAGGCTCAGTCGGCCCTCGGCGGCAGCGGCGCCCGGCAACGCGCAGGCGAGCGCGACGAGTGGGACGACGAACAGGGATCGGATCTTCGGGGTCATGGCTTGGTCTCCGGCGGGGGTTGGCGGGTGCCTGTCACGAGGGCGGTCAGCGCGGCGGTGTCGATCGCGCGCGCCACACTGCCTGGCGGACGGAAGGTGGGCGTCGTCTCGGCGGCCACGAGGGCGTTCACGACGGCCTCCTCCACGGCCTGCACGACCGCGAGGTAGATGGCGTCGAAGTGCTCGTCGTTGATGGCCTCGAGCCGCCACGACGGCGCGCCGAGCTGGGGTAGATCGATCGGATTGGCGACGCTGAAGGCCAGGAAGATGTCGCCCGAGTTGTTGCCCCCCGGCGTGCCACCGCGGCCGACGCCCAGCGCGGCGCGCCTCGCCACCCGCTGAAGCTGGTTCGGCAGCATCGGCAGATCCGTCGCGACGATCACGATGATGGAACCCTGCTCCTGGTTGAACAGCCGGTCCTGCGTGAGCTCGCGGCCCACCGGAACGCCCAGCACCGTGAGCCAGTCGCGCAGGCCGTGATTGGCCTGCACCAGCACGCCGATCGTCCCGTGGCGGTCCGGCAGCTTCACGACCCGGGAGGACGTCCCCGTGCCGCCCTTGAACTCGTAGCAGATCATGCCCGCGCCGCCACCGACGTTGCCCTCCGCGACGACGCCGCCGCGTGCGCTGTCGAGGGCTTCGAGCGCATCGGCTTCGGTCACATGCTGTCCGAGGATGTCGCTCAGCACGCCGTCGTAGGTCTCGGCGACCACAGGCATCGCCCACAGGTGCACGTTGTCGAACTCGCTGCGGTGGCGCTGGATCATCCAGCGCACGGCCGCGTGATGGACGATGCCGACGCTGTGGGTGTTGGTGATGCAGACCGGCCCGCAGAAGTAGCCGGCATCGCGGATCCAGTGGGTGCCCGTCATCTCGCCGTTGCCGTTGAGCGCGAAGGCGCCGGCCCATACCGGGCGCAGCGACGGATGATCGACGCGCGGCACGATGGCGGTCACGCCGGTGCGGATCTGCGCGGGCGCATCGGCGACGCGCGTCGCGAACCCCACGCCGACGCCGGCGACATCGGTGATCGCGTTGAAAGGGCCGGGTGTCCCCGGAAAGGGGAGTCCGAGGTCCCGGGCTCTGGGCTTCATGGAATGGCGTGTCTCCCTATTGGCGTCGGGATCGCAGCCACAGTCCGGTGGCCGCGACGAGGAACGAGAAGGCGAGCAGCAGCATCGCAAGCGCGTTGATCTCCGGCTTGATGCCCCGCCGCAGGATCCCGTAGATGAACAGCGGCAGCGTGGCCGAGTCGACACCGGCGATGAAGTACGTGATGACGAGATCGTCCATGGAGATGATGAACGCGAGCAGCGCCCCACCGGCGATGCCGGGCGCGATCTGCGGCAGCGTCACCCGGCGGAAGGTGACCCACGGCGATGCCCCGAGATCGGACGACGCCTCCTCGAGGTCCGTCGCCATGCCTGCGAGCCGGGTGCTCACCACGACGAACACGTAGCTCGACAGGAACACGCAGTGCCCCGCGATGATCGTGTGGAGACCGAGGTCGAGCCCGAGGCTCACGAAGAAGATGAGCAGGGCGATCCCGAGCACTATGTCGGGCATGACCATCGGGAGCACGAGCAGTCCCTGGTACAGGCGGCGCAGTCGGAACCGGTGGCGGGCGATCGCCAGCGCGGTGGCTGTCCCGATCGCGGTGGAGACGAGCGTCGCGAAGGTCGCGACGACGAGGCTGTTGCGTACGGCCGCGAGCAGCGTCGCCGTGGACTGCACGTAGTTGTCGGACTTCGCGAGCTGCGTGGGCAGCCCGAGGATCGACCGGTACCAGTCGAGCGTGAACCCCTCCCACGCCATCATGTTCACCACGTTCGAGTTGAACGAGTAGACGAAGATGAGGGCGATCGGCACATACAGGAGCGCAAGGAAACCCACGCCCCAGGCACCGAGCCAACGGGAAGCCGGCGCGCCGTTCATGGCCGCACGGCCCCGTCGACGCGCCCGAAGCGCCACGCGTACGCGAGCATCGCGATCAGGATGATCCCGAGGACCAGCATGGCCAGGGCGGCACCGAAGGGCCAGTTCCGCGCGGCGAGGAATTGCTGCTCGATCGTGTTGCCCACCAGCATGACCTTCGCACCGCCCATCAGCGCCGGGACGACGAAGTTGCCGAAGGCGGGGATGAACACGAGCACGCTCCCGCCCAGGATGCCGGGCGCGGTGAGTGGCAGCGTCACCCGAAGGAACCCCTGCAGCGGCGACGCCCCGAGGTCCGACGACGCCTGGAGCAGTGCGGGGTCGAGCTTCTCGATGGAGGCGTACAGCGGCAGGAACATGAACGGGAGCAGCACGTACGCGAGCCCGATCACGACGGCACCCTCGGTGAACATGAGATCCGGCGCGTGAGCGCCCAGCCCCACGGCATCGAACGCGCGCGTCAGCACGCCCGTGGGGCGCAACACCAGCATCCACGCGTACACGCGGATGATCAGGTTCGCGAAGAACGGCAGCGTCACGAGGAAGAGCACGAGGTTCTTTCTCGCTCCGGGCAGGCGGCTGACCCAGAAGGCGGCGGGATAGCACAGGCACAGGCAGACCACGACCGTCACCGCCGCGAGTCGCAGGGACCGCAGCAGGATGCCCGCGTACACCGGATCGAACTCCTCGGCGTCGCCCAACGGAGCGCCGAGCACGCGGCCGTAGTTGTAGGGGTAGAACTCCCACTCGACACCACCGTAGAGCCCGGGCGAGAGGACGCTGTACGTCGCCATGATGCCGAGCGGCACGAGAAAGCACCCGGCCAGCAGCAGCGTGGCGGGAGTCAACAGCCCGGCAAGCGCCCATCGGCGCGACGACCGCGGGCTCATGGCGCGGCGCTCCGCATGACGTGAACGCCTTCCGGCAGGTATGTGACTCGGACGCGCTCGCCCACCACGAGGCGCGACTCCCGCTCGCCGGCGACGTGGCGGGCGAGCGCCGTGAGCCGGTCGCCACCCGCCGTCGCGATGCGCAGATGGCGGTCGGCACCGACGAAGACACTCGTCTCCAGCGTGCCCTCCAGCGCAACTCCCGAGGGGGCGGTGCCGTCGTCGATGCGCAGCTGCTCCGGTCGCAGAAGCACGTCCACGCGGTCGCCGGGGGTCAGGTCGTGATGGCAGGCGTGCAGCACCAGCCCCCCGTCGGACGCGAGCGTCACCCGATCCCCGCTGCGCTCGGTGACCCGCGCGCTCAACAGGTTGCTGTTGCCGATGAAACCCGCCACGAAGCGATTGACGGGTCGATCGTAGATCTCGCCCGGCGCCCCCACCTGCTGCACGCGCCCGCCCTGCATGACGGCGATGCGGTCGGACATCACGAGCGCCTCCTCCTGATCGTGGGTCACCACCAGGAAGGTGATGCCCACCCGATGCTGCAGGCTTTTCAGTTCCATCTGCATCGCCTGCCGCAGATGGCGATCGAGGGCGGAGAGCGGTTCGTCCAGGAGCAGGAGCCGAGGACGATTCACCAGCGCCCGCGCCAGCGCCACGCGCTGCTGCTGCCCGCCCGACAGTTGCCTGGGTCGGCGACGCTCGAGTCCCGCGAGCCCCACGAGTGCGAGCGCCTCGCCGACCCGGTCGTTGCGCTCCTGCCGAGGGACGCCCGCGACGTCGAGACCGTAGCCCACGTTGTCGGCGACGCAGAGGTGGGGAAACAACGCGTAGCTCTGGAAGACCGTGTTGAAGGGTCGGCGATAGGGCGGAACATCCGCGAGCGGCTGGCCGTCGAGCGCAATGCTGCCTGCGTCGAGCGCCTCGAAGCCCGCGATGGCGCGCAGGAGCGTCGTCTTGCCGCAGCCCGACGGACCCAGCAGGGTGAGGAACTCGTTGGCGTGGACATCGAGGTCGATGCTGTCGAGGGCAACGACTTCACCGCCTTCAGGCGTGGCGAAACGGCGCCTCGCACCGCGGATGTGCAACAGGGTCTGGGACTGGGCGAAAGAGGGGCTGGCCACGGCGCGCTTGGAGGTCTTTTCGAGGTCGGGCGTCGGGTCCGCACGATCCGTGCGCAAGGTAGCGCACCTCCCCGCGCTCGGGTAGTACCCCGCGGGAGGCGCGGCACGTGGGTCGGGCTTCGCCCGACGCCTGCGTTCCTGGATTCGTCGTAGTGCCCAAGCCGGCGCCGCGTCGAGCGATGCTCGACCCACGGGGGGTCTTCGCGACTGGATGCATTGGCGATGAAAACAACCCCCGTGGGTCGGGCTTCGCCCGACGCCCGCGTTCCTGGGTTCATCGCTGTGCCCAAGCCATCGCCGCGTCGAGCAATGCTCGACCCACGAAGGACCTTCGCGACTGGATGCCAAGCCGCTGAAAACAACCCCCGTGGGTCGGGCTTCGCCCGACGCTTGCGTTCCTGGATTCGTAGCTGTAGCCAAGCCAGCGCAGCGTCGAGCGGTGCTCGACCCACGAAGGGTCTTCGCGACTGGATGCTTCGCCACTGAAAACAACCCCCGTGGGTCGAGCTTCGCTCGACGCCCGCGTTCCCGGATTCGCCTCAGTGCCCAAGCCAGCGCAGCGTCGAGCGATGCTCGACCCACGAAGGGCTTTCGCGACTGGATGCCTCGCCGCTGATAACAACCCCCGTGGGTCGGGCTCCGCCCGACGCCTGCGTTCCTGGATTCGTAGCTGTACCCAAGCCAGCGCAGCGTCGAGCGATGCTCGACCCACGGGGGGTCTTCGCGACTGGATGCCTCGCCGCTGAAAACAACCCCCGTGGGTCGAGCTCCGCTCGACGCCCGCGTTCCCGGATTCGCCTCAGTGCCCAAGCCCTCACTGCGTCGAGCGATGCTCGACCCACACCCCCTAGATGGCGTCGAGGAACGCGAGCAGCGCCTCCCTGTCCTTCTGCATGAGCCGCGCGAAGGCGTCGCGCGAGGGCTTCGCTTCCCCGCCGTGCCACAGGATCGCCTCTGTCGCATTGCGTGCGCGGCCGTCGTGCAGGAGCGCCACGCTGCCGTTCACCGTGCGCGACAGACCCAACCCCCAGAGCGGGGGCGTGCGCCAGTCGCGACCGCCAGCTGCGAACTCGGGGCGATGGTCCGCGAGGCCTTCTCCCATGTCGTGCAGCAGCAGGTCGGTATAGGGGTGGATCGTCTGCCCCGAGAGCTGGGGCAGGCGCGCGAAGTAGTCGGCGGTCCGCAGGGTTGGCGCGTGGCACACCGCGCACTGCAGGGCCTCGAACAACGACGCGCCGCGTTGCACGATCGGATCATTCCACCGCCTGCGCGCCGGCACCCCCACGCCGAGCGCCGCAACGTCGAGATCGTCCCAGGCAGCATCCGTCAGTTCCGGATCGTTCCCGGGTATCTCGCGCTGACAGTCCACCTGGACCTCAGGACAGTTCTGCCGCGGAAACAGGCTCGACGTCACGCCCATGTCGTTGAAGGCGGCGGCGGCGATCTGCTGGCGCAGACCGGGCTGGCTTGCCTTCCAACCGAAGCGGCCGATGACCATGCGCTGGTCGATCGCATCCCATACCTTGTTCGGTCGACCGTGGAATCCGAGTGCCTTCTGGTGTTCGGCCAGGGCCAGCAACGTCTCTTCCGGCACCGCCTCGAGGAGACCCGTGCCGAACACCGGCGGCGCGATGCGCAGCGACTGCATGGTGTCCTTGCCGAGATCGCCGAAAGCCAGCCCCTCGATGCTCACCACGGGACTGCGAAGGCGCACCTCGGTGCCGTCCGCAAGAGCCACGACACGCTCTTCCCAGTCGAGAAAGATGTCGGCTTCCGCGGGCACCGGGACGTAGGCGAACAACAGGTCGGGAGTCTGCCCCTGCAAGGCGCGGTTCTGCAGTTGGTCGCCGTAGCGCTCGTGCGGCTTCGGCCCGCCGTGGGGATCGGTGCCGGGCACGCTGACGCGCACCACGAGCGACGTGAGTTGCTCGTTTGGAGATCGGGGAAGCTTGCCGCGCCCGCCACCGGCGTGGCACTCGCCGCAGCGATTGGCGATGAACGTGGGGCCCACCCCCCAGTCGCCGGTGCTGATGCCGAAGACGACCCAGGGCCGTTCGAACCCCGCGCGTCCGCGCACGAACGCGGCATGCTGTCTATCGGACAGGACCGGCGCTGGCTGCGTGTACGCAGTTGCATCGGTGGCCGTCACGGTGAACGAACCGGCAGACAGGACATCCTCCCCACTTTCGGCCGCGCAGAGAAAGCTGAGTGGCACCGCGGCAAGGGCGAATGCAAAGTGGCGTAGACGCATGATGGGCATCGCACCGGACATGATCGGAAACCGCGCCTAGTCTCTCACTACTTGCGATCGGGAGAACACCCCTCCTGCGCGTCACCCCCGACCCAACCGGGCTCGATACGCCCGGGCGCCCGCCGTGACGCAGTGCAGCGCGGAAACTGCGCCCTGCAGACCGGATCCTTCACTGCTTGCGCCCGTAGCTCAGCAGACCCGTCGGCCCCTTGGCCGGATGCGCGCGGAGACCCTCCTCGTTCGGTTCGATACCCCACCCCGGCGTGGTGGGCATGACGAGGTGCCCGTCGACGAACTCGGGTACTGACGTGAAGAGTTCGTGGTCCCACGCGATGCGATCGATGTCCGTCTCGAGGATGCGGAGGTTCGGCACCGCCGCCGCGAAGTGCGCGTTCATCATCGTGCACAGGTGACCGTAGAAGTTGTGCGGTGCGACGTTCACTTCGTGCGCCTCGGCCGCGGCCGCGATCTTCATCGACTGCCACGCGCCGTTCCAGGGGACATCGACGATCGCGACGTCCATCGCCTGCTCGCGGAAGTAAGGCAGGAACTCGCGCAGGCCGAGCAGCGTCTCGCAGGAACTGATCGGATGCGGACTCTGCCGGCGGATGTAACCGAGCGCCTCGGGATTCCGGATGTCGATCTCGACCCAGAAGATGTCGAGGTGCGCGATGGCGCGGAGGATCTTCAGATAGCCCTCCGTCTTCGCGTTGAAGTTGAGGTCGAGGAGGATGTCGACATCGGGGCCCGCGCCTTCGCGCAGTGCTTCCAGATGCATCACGAGATTGCGCAGCGTCCGGCGCTCCACGTTGAGCCCCGTTTCGAACGGCACGCCGAAACCCGGCCGGTGACCGCGCGCGTTCTTCTTGTCGGCGTCGTACTCGAAGATGTTCGTCTTCAGCGCCGTGAAGCCCTTCTCCCGCACCTCGCGCCCGAGGGCCACGACACCGTCGAGGTCGGTGATCGCCGGCGGATAGTGCGACGGATGATTGATGCGCCACGTGGCGCAGTGCGACCAGTACACGCGGATGCGGTCGCGGATCTTCCCCCCGAGCAGTTCGTACACCGGAACACCCAGGCCCTTGGCCTTCGCATCCAGCAGCGCGTTCTCGATGGCTGCCATCGCGAGGGCAACGATGCCACCGGCTGCGGGCCGGGTAGCGCAGTAGAGGTCCGCGAAGATGCGCTCGTGCTCGCCGACCTCCTTGCCGATCACGCGGGCCGCCAGCCGGTCGATCACGGCACTGACGCCCGGCGCGCCGAACCCTTCATCGAACTCGCTCCAGCCGACGATGCCGGTGTCGGTGACGATCTTCACGAAGTGGTAGTTGCGCCAGCCGGCGTCGCACGCCAGCGTCTCGAGGCTCGTGACTTTCATGTGATTCCCTCCCGGTGGTCCGTGGCAGGCTTGGCGACAGGTTCGCCCGCCCGATCGTGGAAACCGCTGGATGGTACCGAACGATGGCGCGTCAGTCGTGCGACTGCGACGCGGCATCTGCACTCCGCGGCGCGATCGGCCAATCGGCAACGATGACCTCGGAGGTCATTGTTCCCACGGCAGGCGTCCGGAGAATTCGCTCCGCCCGATCGGTCGCGCACACCCGCACGGTCGATCGCGGGCGACACCAAAACGGGGCAACGCCATGCGCGCTTTCAGAACTCTCCTGGTCCTCATGATCGCGGTCTTCTTCGCTTACACGGGGATCGTCGGCCTCCATCACGGCTGGAACCTTCTCCCGATCTTCTTCGGCGACATCGTCGCGATGACGTGGTCCGGACAGTTCAACCTGGACTTCGCCTGCCTGCTCATGTTCACCGGCCTGTGGCTCGCGTGGCGCCATCAGTTCTCTCCGGGAGGTATCGTGCTCGGACTGCTCGGCTTCGTGGGGGGCACGTCGGTGCTTGCGCCGTATCTGCTTCTCGCGAGCTACCGTGCGCACGGCGACATGCGGGTGCTGCTGCTCGGGAAGGCGCGCGTCGGCTGACGCGCGGCACGCCGGCGCGTGCTCACAGTGCGCGAGAGGGCGCCTGCGAATCGATCCGGTGGCCGGGGTTGTGGTCCGTCGATGTCGTTCGTATGGGGTTTACGGCGGATCGCGTGATGCCCCACCGCTCGAGCACGGCGATCAGGTCGCAACGGCGGAACGGCTTCGCCAGATAGTCGTCCATGCCCGCGGCCAGGCAGCGTTGCCGGTCTCCCTCCATCGCATTCGCGGTGAGCGCGACGATCGGCACGCGCGCACCCACCAGGCGCTCGGCTTCGCGGATGCGCCGGGTGGCCTCGTAGCCATCGACATCGGGCATCTGGCAGTCCATGAACACCAGGTCGAAGGGCTGTTCACGCCAGCACGCCAGCGCTGCAGCGCCGTCCACCGCGACCGTGACGCTGCAGCCGACGCTCTCCAGCAGGCTGCGCGTGATCATCTGGTTCACGGGGTTGTCCTCGGCGACGAGCACGCGGAGGCCCGTGAGATCGATCGTTTCCACGCTGCGCGACTCGATCGCAGGCGTCGCAGCCGACCTCCTGCCAGCCAGTCGCGCCACCGCTTCGCCAAGCTCGCGGCGACGTACCGGCATGCCCAGGACCGCGTCGGCACCGGTGGCGGCGCCTGCCTTCGTGTCCATGGTTTCCGACAGCGCGGTGAGCATGACGACCGGTGTGCCGTGCAGGCGTCGATCGGAGCGCACTGCGTAGATCAGTTCACTGCCGCTCATCGCCGCCATCCTGGCGGCGGCGACCACGAGGGCGAACGGCTCGTCGTCGACCAGCGCGCGGCGCATTGCCTCGAGCGCCGTCGCGCCATCGTCGACATCGACGCAACTTGCGCCCATGGCGCGGAGCATCTCGGTCAGCACCTTCCGCTGCGCCGCATGACTTTCCACCAGGAGCACCCGCACGCCATGCAGGTCGATGCCGTTGTCCGCGCGGACCTCGTCGGGAATGGAAACGCGCGTCGTGAACCAGAACCGCGAACCGAGATCGGGCTCGCTCTCGAGACCGATCGTGCCGCCCATCACCTCCGCGAGTTGCTTGCAGACCGCGAGACCCAGCCCGGTGCCTCCGTAGCGTCGGGTGGTGGATCCGTCCGCTTGGCTGAAGGGCTGGAAGAGGCGCGACCTCGCTTCCTGGGTGATGCCGATGCCGGTGTCGGTCACGGTGAAGCGCAGCATGCACGGAGCGCCCCCGCGGTCCGAAGACGTGGACTCGACGCGTTCGATGGCGAGTTCGATCTCCCCGGATGGCGTGAACTTCACGGCATTGCCGAGCAGGTTCAGCAGAATCTGGCGGATGCGGACCGGATCGGCAACCACGACCGCCGGAACGTCCCCGGCAACGCGGCAGGTGAGTGCCAGCCCCTTCATCTGCGCCGGGAGAGCGAGAAGCTGCACCGCGTCCTCTCCAAGATCGCGAATGTCGATCTCGATCGGATCCAGAGCGACCCGGCCAGCCTCGAGCTTGGAGAAATCGAGGATGTCGTTGAGGATCGTGAGCAGGGCATCGCCGGAGGCGCGGATGGTGTGCACGTGGCGCTGCTGCGCTTCGGTCAGACCCGACTGCAGGAGCAGTTCGGCCATCCCGAGCACGCCGTTCATCGGCGTTCGGATCTCGTGGCTCATCGTGGCGAGAAAGTCGCTCTTCGTACGGGCGAGACGTTCCGCCGCCGCGCGCGCGTCGTCGAGCGCCGTACGTGCCACGAACTCCTTCCTTAGCAGGTACTCCCGCCACCACCCGATGCCGGCAGTGAGGAAGACCACCGTGCCGGCGTGATACGCCCAGTAGGGAATCTCGTCCGCCGAGAACCCGGCGTGCGCCAGCATCGCCACGACGAAAGCAAGCAGGAGCGCGATACCGGCGGTCAGCGCATAGCGGAACTGCACCCCGAGCATCACGAAGCAGTAGAGCTCCATGAGTATGAAGTTGGCAATGCCTGCCCAGGCCTTCAATCCGGCCCCGCCTTCCATGTCGATCCGCAGCAGGATCCAGAAGAGGCAGCAGCCGACCACCACGACAAAGCCCGGTATCACGATCTGCCAGCGCCTCCTCGCGTCGGGCATCAACGAGTAGACGAGGGTGAGGCAGAGCAGCGGAACGCACACCAGCAGCCGGAGCAGGTTCGACTTCACCTCGGGGTAGGCGATGTGGTCGACGAGGAAATCCCCGACCATCAGAAGGATCCCCAGAACGATGCTCGCCTGCGCGGTCCGCAGGTAGAACGAGACATAGTGCGCAACGAAACGCTGCTCGTACTCCGGCGAGGAGAACGAGAGCACTGGGCGCAACGGCAATGAACTGTTGGTGGCGGTCTGATCCATGGACGCGACGCTTCCCACCCGGCGACGTGGCGCCGCGCAGGACGGGTTGGGGACAGCCCTGGAATGCACGGACCGTTATCCGGCGTCTACGGCCTGCCCGACCGGGAATTGAGGAGACCGACGCCGCCTGGGCACGCATCGGACGGTGACCGCGGCACGGCGGCCGCCACACCGAGTCGGAGACGCGTTCCGTCGTCGCGAAGAATTTCGTGGGTCGAGCTGCAGCTCGACGCGGCGATGGCTTGAGCACATCGATGAATCCAGGAACACGGGCGTCGGGCGAAGCCCGACCCACGGGGGTTGTTTTCAGCGCCGCGGCATCCATTCGCGAAGGCCCCTTCGTGGGTCGAGCATCGCTCGACGCGGCGAGGGCTTGGGCGCAGCAGTGAATCCAGGAACGCGGGCGTCGGGCGAAGCCCGACCCACGGGGGTTGTGCCCAGCACCGAGGCATCCAGTCGCGAAGGCCCCTTCGTGGGTCGAGCATCGCTCGACGCGGCGTGGGCTTGGGCGCAGCGGCGAATCCAGGAATGCACGCGTCGGGCGAAGCCCGACCCACGGGGGGTGTTTTCAGCGCCGAGGCATCCAGTCGCGAAGGCCCCTTCGTGGGTCGAGCATCGCTCGACGCAGCGCTGGCTTGGGCGCAGCAGTGAATCCAGTAACCCAGGGGCACTTGGTCCGCGTGGTTGAACGATCCGGCCTTTCGGGAGACTCAGACCGTTGCGTCCGGCTTCGCCGAGCTTTGATGGCGCCGAGGAATCGCAGGCGTCGCGAAAGGCGTGATCATCGCAGGGCCGGCAACATACCCACTCTCGAACCCACCGCGAGCCTCCCATGAACGACAGTCCTCCGCCGCCGCAGCCGCGCAATCCACTGCATGGTCTGACGCTCGAAGCCATCCTCACAGCCCTGGTCGCCGAGCACGGATGGCGCGGTCTGGCGGCGCGCATTCCGCTGCGCTGCTTCATCAACGAACCCAGCATCAAGAGCAGCCTGAAGTTTCTGCGGGCGACGCCCTGGGCCCGCACACAGGTCGAGGAACTCTATCTGCTCACCCAGCGCAAGTGAGGGCAGTTCCCGGGATCCTGCCTGGGCGGGAGGTGCGGGAGAAACCAAGACGGGTCAACGGCAAACCAGGGGCCAGAAAAGGAAACACCCGCGGAACATGGTGTCCGCGGGTGTTTTCGTTTCGCCGGCAGGCAACCCGCCGGATGTATTTGGACGATCAGCCGCGCTTGCGGCGATTCGCCATCAGACCCAGCAGACCAAGCCCACCGGCCAGCATGGCGTAGGTCTGGGGTTCCGGCACCGGAGTGATGGTGTAGAAGCCGCCGTAGCCGCCCGTACCGGAGCCGAGGAAAGTGAGCGCGTAGGTGCCAGCGGCGAGACCGGTGAACGAGAATCCGTCGTCCGGATTGGTGTCGATCGCAGTGAACGGGATGGACGGGGCCTGCAACAGGGCACCGAACCACGTGATACCGGAAGAGTTCGTGTCACCCATCAGGTCGAACGGCGTCGCCACCGTGAACGTGTAGGCATTGGCGAACGATCCGGATGTCAGATCGAACACGGACGTCGTCTGCGCCGAGGCGCCGGTGGACGCCAGAAGTGCTGCTGCAATGATGGCAAGTTTGAATTTCATGGTCTTCTCCAAATCAACGATCGGTGGGCGGAACAACGTCTGCACATCCGTCGTGGTCCCCGCAAAACAACGTGTTTCGAAGCACCCGCCGAGGCGGCGCTCCACCTTCCAGCTTCCGGACGGCGGCCTGACCTGCACCACCCTTTCGGCCTCTCGTTCGGTACGCCCACCACTGGCGACCTTGGAGCCCGGAGCACCTGCTCTTGCAACGGCCGAGAAAAGCTTGACGTGTCGTAGACAGCAATTCACGTGCAAGTTCTCTCAGGCCACTGATTCGTTGAGAACAACAGGGCGCCTGCTGGCATACGCGGGAGGGTTTTCCAGCACCGTGTCAGTGCAGGCGACAGTCCCCGCGACTGACATCGGTGCGGAGCCAGCACTGCGCCGTCGAGAAACTCGCCCTGTGAGCCTCTGGTCTCGAGCGCATCGAGACGATCAACGGCATCCCGCTCTGGGACCAGTGGCGCATCCGCCATCTGCCGTCCGACGAAGTACCCGTGACCGCAGGCGCAATCGGAACGCCGTGGCGCATTGCGAGACGGACGCGCGACTGGAACGCGTCAACGGGTGGATATGCGATGTCGCCTCGACTCTCGCGGCGGTGCGGCCGGCATCGGGGTGCGCGGCCGCGCGGAACGATGCCGCCCTTGTGCGGTACGCTCGGGTGCCTGGCGATGCGGGCCGCGCACCTGCACGCCCCCGGCGCCCGGCAACCACCGGAGACCACGATGACCGACGGCCCGCACATCCCCTTCTCCCCGAACGCGCGCTACCCCGACCCGGCCGTCGAGACGCTGCACCCGACCTTCGGCGCGCTGCGACTTTTCTCTGCGACCGTCGAGCAACTCGCCAGTGGATGCCGCTGGGCCGAAGGGCCGCAGTGGTTCGCCGACCATCGATGCCTGCTGTGGAGCGACATTCCGAACAATCGCATCCTGCGCTGGGACGATGCCTCGGGACATGCAACCACCTTTCGCGCTCCGTCGAACAACGCGAACGGCCTCGCGCGCGACCGCCAGGGCCGACTGCTCGCCTGTGAGCACCTTACCCGGCGCGTCACCCGCACCGAGCCCGACGGCACGATCACCGTGCTGGCCGACGCGTTCGAAGGCGCCCGCCTCAATTCGCCGAACGACATCGTCTGCACGCGCAACGGCGACATCTGGTTCACGGATCCGAGCTTCGGCATCCACGGGTGGTGGGAAGGCGCGCCAGCGCAGCAGGAGCGGCCGCACGCCGTCTATCGCATCGATGCCGCGACGGGCGCGCTGCACTGCCTGATGGACGATCTCGCCGCCCCCAACGGCCTCGCCTTCTCGCCGGACGAATCGGTGTTCTACGTCGTCGAGAGCCGCGCCGCGCCGAACCGGCTCATCTGGGCGTGGGATGTAACCCCGGGCGGCAGACTCTCGAACAAGCGACTGCACATCGACGCCGACGGCGCCGGCGCGCTCGACGGCATGGCGGTCGACGCAGCCGGCAACCTGTGGTGCGGCTTCGGCACCGATGGCCGGCCCGGCGCGCCTGCCGAAGGTCTGGACGGAGTGCGGATCTTCGATCGCGACGGTCGGCCCATCGGCCACATCCACCTGCCCGAGCGCTGCGCCAACGTGTGCTTCGGTGGCGTGAATCGCAACCGGCTCTTCATAGCAGCCAGCCACTCGCTCTATGCGCTGTACGTGAACGTGCAAGGCGCCGGGTGAAACTTCACACGGGCTTCGCCGCCTGCGGAGCCCCGGCCTGATGCTCGACACGTTCGAGGGCCACATCAAGGCACGCCCAGGCCGGCGCGCTGCCGGCCCACATGTTCATCACCGGCGTGACCGATGACGGGTCGTCCAGCGTTCCCACCCGCACGACGGTGAACTGCGGCCGCGCCGACGAGTTCGCGAAGAGATGCGATCCGCAGCGCGCGCAGAAACGCCGACGCACATCGTTGCCACTGTCGGCCTTCACGGTGAACTCGCTCATGGCACCCGACACGTCGACCGCAGAGGTCGGGACGACCATGTTCACCGTGCCGTTCGCGGCCGTGCGCTGGCAGTCGCGGCACCAGCAGATCCGCGTGGTGATGGGTTCCGTCGAGATTCGATAGTGCACGTCGCCGCAGAGGCAACGTCCGGTGCGTTCGGTCATTCGGGACTCCTCGATCGGGATCGCTCCCGCGCTGGTCGTGGTGTGGGTTCGGCGGAATGTCGAGGAACCCGAGCTCTTCCGCAACCACCGCGCGAACAGCCCACCCGTCGGCGCGGTCCATCTGTTCCTCGCGTTCAAACCGCGCTTCCTCGCCACGACGCTGAAGGCCACGGTGATGATCGCGGGCGCGCAGGGTGGCGTGTGCTGCCTGCTCACCTGGATGCCGACGCACCTGAAGACGGTGAAGCAACTCTCCACCACCAGCACCGGCGGCTAACTCTTCATCCACATCCTCGGCGCGTTCTGCGGGTTCGTCGTCGGTGCGGATCTGTCCGATGCGCTCGGCCGCAAGCGCACCTCCCTCATCTCGGCCGCGGGCTCGATCGTGATGATCCTCGTGTACATGTTCGTGCCACGCGGCAACACGATGGTCTCCATCCTCGGATTTCCGCTCGGGTTCTTCGCCCTGATGATGTTCTCGCCCATGGGGCCCTTCCTGTCGGAGCTGTATCCGACCGTGGTGCGCGCCACGTGCCAGGGGTTCTGCTACAGCGCAGGCCGCGCGGTCGGCGCCGTGTCCCCGGCCCTGGTCGGGTTCCTGTCCGAACGGATGCCGCTCGGCTACGCGATCGGAATCTACGCCTTCGGCGCCTACGCGCTGATGGTCGCCGGCCTGCTGATGCTGCCCGCGACCCGGGGTCGGTCGCTGCTTTCGATCGGAACAACTCCGTAGGACCCGTACCGCCCTCCACTGCCCAGGAGCCCGCGAAAGCGACGGTTCCGGTCGAAGCGCTTCCTTGCATCGACCGCTCTCGGGGCCATGGGCCCCTCCTACACAAGCCGTCTCTTCGGTCGCCCCAGGTGGATGCGCCACGAACTGCAGGAGCGGGCCACGCCCTCAAAGCACCAACGGCAGCACGATCCCCTGCAGAAGCGCCGCCAGCGCGAGCGCGAGGGCCGCGTAGACCCCGGCCTCGTTGCTGACCTGATACGCGCGGGCGGTCCCGATGCCGTGCGCGGTGAGACCGGCCGCGAACCCACGGGCCTTCCAGTTGCGGAACCGGAACAGGTTGAAGAGCGGCGTCACGATGATCGCGCCCACCACACCAGTGAGCAGCACGGCGCACATCGAGATGCTCGCGATGCCGCCGATGCTCTCGCTCACCGCCATGGCCACCGGCGCGGTGGCGGACTTCGGCAGAAGAGAGAGCGTGATGACATCCGACAATCCGGCCACTTGGCACAGCCCCCATGTCACGCCGACCGACACCAGAACGCCGACCAGCAACGCTCCGACCACGGGGACGATCTGCCGACGCACGGCCTTCCCGTGCTCGATGATCGTGACGCCGAGCGCGATGGTGGCAGGCCCCAGAAGAAAGTGGACGAACTGGGCGCCCGCAAAGAACTCCTCATAGGGTGTGTCCGTCAGCCAGAGCAAAAAGCCCAGGAGCAGCGACGAACCGGCCACCGGATTCGCCCATGCGGCGCCGCCAGCGGCATCCTGCAAACGCCGCGCGAGGACCCAGGCCCCAAGTGTCAGGAAGAGCCACAGCAGGGGCTTCGCCTTGAGGAAGACCCACAGTTCGAAGATCGGCGGCGGATTCACGAGGCGTCGTCCTCCCCGCGGCGCGAGAGCACGGTGAACGTGGCGGCGGTGGCGACGAGCGTGACGACCGTCGCCACCATCACGACCCAGACGACGTCCCAGGCCGCCGGACCGAGGCTGCGCAACTGGAACAGGATGCCCGCCGACACCGGTACGAACATGAGCCCGAGGTTGGCCAACAGTCCGCGGGCAACGCCCTCGCCCGACTGACCGAGGTGACCACCCAGCGCCGACCACGCGAGCAGGAGCAGCAGCCCGACGATGGGGCCGGGCACCGGCCAGTGCGCAAGATGGGACACCGCTTCTCCGGCCAACTGGAAAAGCAGCAGTGCCGCAAAACCTTCGATCATCGATCGGACTCCCTCTGAGGATGCATTGGCAGGGCCCGCCGATTGCTCTCCCGAGTGGCGAGCGCGCATGCGCAACCACCATCCATCAAGTGCCCCGGCAGACTTCACGTTGCCGGAGTCTATCGAAACCGGTTCCGTCCACGATCTCGAATCGACGGGAGCGATCGCCGTGTCCCGGTCAGGGAAGAGAGGCGCGGGACGGCTGTGCTCGGCGCCGGAGAATCCAATCGCGATGAATTGCGTGGGTCGAGCATCGCTCGACGCGGCGAGGGCTTGGGCGCAGCGACGCATCCAAAATCGCGGGCGTCGAGCGAAGCTCGACCCACGGGGGGTGTTTCCGGCGTCGATGAATCCAGTGGCGAGCGCCCTTCGTGGGTCGAGCATCGCTCGACGCGGCGATGCCTTGGGTACAGCGACGAATCCAGGATCGCGGGCGTCGAGCGAAGCTCGACCCACGGGGGTTGCTCTCAGCGTCGATGAATCCAGTGGCGAACGCCCTTCGTGGGTCGAGCATCGCTCGACGCGGCGATGGCTTGGGCGCAGCGACGCATCCAAAATCGCGGGCGTCGAGCGAAGCTCGACCCACGGGGGTTGTTTCCGGCGTCGATGAATCCAATGGCGAACGCCCTTCGTGGGTCGAGCATCGCTCGACGCGGCGATGGCTTGGGTACAGCGACGCATCCAGGATCGCGGGCGTCGAGCGAAGCTCGACCCACGGGGGTTGATTTCAGCGTCGATGAATCCAGTGGCGAGCGCCCTTCGTGGGTCGAGCATCGCTCGACGCGGCGAGGGCTTGGGTACAGCGACGAATCCAAAATCGCGGGCGTCGAGCGAAGCTCGACCCACGGGGGTTGTTTCCGGCGTCGATGAATCCAATGGCGAGCGCCCTTCGTGGGTCGAGCATCGCTCGACGCGGCGAGGGCTTGGGCGCAGAGGCGAATCCAGGATCGCGGGCGTCGAGCGAAGCTCGACCCACGGGGGTTGATTTCAGCGTCGATGAGTCCAATGGCGAGCGCCCTTCGTGGGTCGAGCATCAGCTCGACGCGGCGATGCCTTGGGTACAGCGACGCATCCAAAATCGCGGGCGTCGAGCGAAGCTCGACCCACAGAGCCTTGCTGGTCGCCACACCATCTCCCGCCAGAGCTGCTCGGACTCCACAGTCATCGATCAGTGCGGCGGCACTCCCTCCAGCCCCACCTCATGCCGCCAAGCGGAGCGAAGCCCCGCGCAACCCCGTTCCGCGCGACGCCATCACCGCACCAAGCACCGCCGCCAGCAGCAGCGCCAGCCCGGCCGGTGCAGGCACCGGACGCAGTCCGAAGCTCACGCTCGCACTGCCCACCGCGATGTCGCCAACCGTTGCCGCATCCGCGCTGCCGACGGCTTCGATGTTCAGGGAACCTCCCGTGCCGGAGGGCCGTTCGAAGTAGCGTTCGAACGTGCGCACGATCTCGTCGATGAGCAGGTCGGGACCACCGACGAGCGTGATGCGAACCACGCCCTCGCCGAATCCGCCCCCTTGCACCGACGTGGCAGAGAGATCGATGTCGCGCAGCGCGATGTCCCACTGGACGTCAACGATGGCGTCAAGCACTTCCACGGCGAGTGGGCTGTCGTTCGGCTTGTGGGCCAGGGCGGGCAGGCAGAGGAGCGACAACAGGATGGAGACGAACAGCCGCAAGTGACCTCCCCGGGAGTCCGCCGCCCGATGGTGGACGACCGTTCAGGGACCACTACGCAGCGTTCGAGATCGTGGATGCGCACACTTGGTCGGCGACCGCACCAGCGTGGACGGCCCCGCGTGGTTCAGCGGCTGGCGGTGAGCGCCTTGGCGGGGACGGGAGCGACCGCGGAGGTGCGGCGCGGCGCGGCGGGCGCGGGCTCGGCCTTCGCCGGAGCCGGCGCGGCCGCGGGAGGCGCGCCTAGCGCCTCGAACGCGACCTTGCATCGCACACCCGCGAGGATCTCGCCGGTGGGGTTCTGGAGTTCGAGACGGATGCCGAAGGTGCCGCTGGCGGGGTCGAGCACCCGGTCGATGACCGCCACTTTCGCGGTGCTCGTGGCACTGCCTTGAATCGCAGGCGTGACCCGCGCGGCCATGCCGAGCTTCACCTGGCGGTAGGCATCGGCAGGCAGGAGCGCCTCGACGTTGAGCACGTCGGTCTGGGCGAGTCGCAGCATCGGGCGGCGCCCCGCGCCGGATTCGGCCAGCTCGCCGGGATGAAGGATGCGCTCCATCACCACGCCGTTGATCGGGCTCTTGATGGTCTTCAGTCGGATGATCGCCAGCTGACGCTGGTATTCGATCTCGGCGAGTTTCCGGTTGTCCTCGGCGGCAATCAGTTCGGCCTCGGCGGTCAGGCGTTCGTTCAGGGCTTCATCCTGCTGCTGGGCCGGCAGGAAGTCCTGCTTGGTGAGCTCGCGTGTGCGGGCGAACTTGCGCTTGGTGAGGTGCAGCTTCGACTGGCTCGCCCGGATGGCGCCGTCCATCTCGGCCCGGAACTTGGCGCCCTGCGCGAGCGAGCGCTCGACGGAAGTGTCCACGAGCGCGATCTCCTGGCCCTTCTGGACACGATCGCCGCGATCCACGGAGATCCGCTCGATCAGCCCCTCGATCGGACTCCGGATCTCGAGCACCTGGCGGGGCTGGATGACGCAGTCGAAGTCGGCGGCGGCCGCGGCGGGGCCGGCAAGAAGTGTCCCGATCACGGCAAAGCACCACCACAGAAGCCCCTGGCGCACCGATGAAACGGTCTGGGTCGGACGCAAACTCCGGTTGTCGATCACGATCTCGCTCTCCTGCTTGTTGTGATGACGCCCGCACGGCGGATCCCGGAGACCGGCCTGCGGGGTCGCCATGGCGCCACCTTTCGCGAAGGTCGCTCCCGGCCACCGATGGCGTGGGGTCGACGCGCGATGCGCGCTGCTTGCTCCCCATGCCCCACGCGTAACGGCCTGGACGCAGGCACCTTGAGCGTTTTGCGTCGGTGGGAACGATCCATCGCGGGCCGCCGAAATGCACTTTGCATCTCCCGAAAGTCTTCGCCGTTCGGTCCCGGCAATCGGGAGGAGCCGCATTCCCGTCCCAGCGCCGGAGGCCGGAAGGATGCCTTTGTCCTGTCTCGCGCCTCAAGTCGTATCCGACGCCGGTCGTAATGCCATCGAATACAAAAGGAGCCCTTTCTTGCCGCTGCGATTGATCCGCCAACGTCGGGACGTCTTTGGCTCGTCAGCCGACCGGGCCGACGCGGCGCCGTCACCGACCTCTCGGACGGCTGGAACCTCCGCGGCGGCGACGCCGACTGGCGTGGCACGTGGCTCCGCCGCGGTCCTGCAATTGCAGGCGACGCTGCTCACCCGGGGACCGTTCCCCGAAGCCGCCACTGCCTTCTGCACCGAACTGGCGGACAGTCTCGGCGTGACCCACGTCGCCCTGGGGTTCCTCGAACATGGCTACGCAGAGGTGGAGGCGATCGCCCGCGAGGCCGACTTCGAAGGTCGGCGGGATCTGTTCGGCGCGATCGGCGCCGCCATGGACGAGGCAATCGAACAGTCCGCCACCGTCGTCCACCCCGGTCGGAAGGAGGACCGCCCCCGCGTCACGCTGGCCCATGCCGGCCTCGCAAGAATGTGGGGAGGGACCACGATCACCGTACCGCTCGTGAACGAAGGAGAGGTCATCGGGGCGCTCACGTTCGGCGGCGCCGGGCATGTCGCGGAGGACGAAGCCACGCTGTCCTTTTGCGAGCAGCTCGCCACCGTGCTTGCGCCCGTCCTGGTCCTGAAGCGCCAGGCCGACCGCCCCTGGCGGCAGCGCCTTGCAGACACCTGGTTCACTTTCCGGGACAGCGCCCGTACGCCTCGCTCGCAACGCCTCCGCCTCGGCATGGCCGCCGCCGCACTGCTCGCCTTCGGGCTCGTGGCGGGTTGGTCCGTCGAGTACCGCGTGAATGCGCCGGCGCGCATCGAGGGGGCCGTCCAGCGGTCGCTGGTGGCGCCCGCCGACGGCTTCCTGCGGCAGGCGCAGGTGAAGCCCGGCGACTCCGTCGTGGCCGGCCAGATCCTCGTGCAGTTGTCTGATCAGGACCGCGAGCTGGAACGCCTCAAGTGGACCGCCGAGGTCACCCAGCATCAGAACAGCGCCCGGGCCGCCCTCGCCCGCGGGGAGCGCACCGACTACGTGATCGCGATCGGCAGGGCACAGGAGGCCCAGGCCCAGCTCGACCTCGTGGCGCAGGCCATCGAGCGCGGCAGCATCCGCGCCCCGTTCGACGGCGTCGTGATCCAGGGCGATCTCAGCCAGACGCTCGGCGCCCCCGTACGACGCGGCGATGTCCTCCTCACGGTGGCGCCGTCGGGCGAGTACCGGCTGGTCGTCGAGGTGGACGAGCGCGATGTCGGCGACGTGAAGTCCGGCGCCGAAGGCGTGGTGCACCTCGCGGCCCTGCCGCGCGAGCCCGTGGCGTTCCGCGTCTCGCGGGTGCGCCCGGTCGCGACCAGCCGGGACGGCCGCAACTTCTTCGAGGTGGAAGCGGTGCTGCCGACGCCGCCCACTGCCGCGCGCCCTGGCTTGCAGGGCGTCGCGAAGATCCAGTCCGAGGACCGGACGCTCCTCTGGATCGGGACCCACCGGCTCGTGGACTGGGCGCGCATCACGATCTGGACGTTGGGCGGTTAGGCATGGCGGCGACGCTCTTCAGCCCGCTCTGGTACCGCGTCGCGGACTGTCTGCCGCGCCTGCCTCCTGGCGTCTCGGTGCGGCACCAGCGCTATCGCGGCGAGGCGTGGCACGTGCTGATCAGCGCCACCACGGGTCGTCAGTACCGCATCAACCGCCGGGCCTACCAGTTCATCGGCCGCTGCGACGGGCACCAATCGGTGCAGCGCATCTGGGACGATCTGCTGGAGAGCCTGCGGGACGCAGCGCCCACGCAGGAAGAGATCATCCAACTGATGACGCGGCTGGCCGACGAAGGCCTGATGGACTACGGCTCGACGCCGGACTTCACGCGCCAGCGCGACCGCCGCCGCCGACGCGACCGCCGCGGCTTCCCGAATCCGCTCGCGTTCCGGGTCCCACTGGGCGACCCCTCGGCTCTCCTCGGACGCCTCGACGGCCTCGCTTCGTTCCTGCTGCGGCCCGCCATCGCCTGGCTCTGGCTCTGCGCGGTCGTACTCGCCGGTCTGACGGCGGCCTCGGAGTGGGCTGCGCTCGCGCAACACGCCAGCCAGCACCTCGGCACGCCGCGCCATCTGTTCCTCGCCTGGTGCGCCTTCCCTTGCATCAAGGCACTGCACGAAATGGGGCATGCCCTCGCCGTCCGTCACTGGGGCGGTGAAGTCCACGAGGCCGGGATCGGGCTCTTCTTCCTGACGCCCGCGCCCTACGTCGACGCCTCGGCGTCGGCAGGATTCCGCCGGCGTCGCCATCGGGGGGCCGTCGCAGCCATGGGCGTGATGGTGGAACTCGCCATCGCCGCGCTGGCCCTCGCTGTCTGGATGAACATCCAGCCCGGCCTCGTGCGGGATCTCGCGTTCGTCACCCTGTTCATCGCCAGCGTCTCCACGCTCGCCTTCAACGGCAACCCGCTGATGCAGTTCGACGCGTATCACGTGCTGTGCGACGCGCTCGACCTCCCGAACCTCGCACCGCGCAGCCGCCGCTACTGGGTCCATCTGCTTCAGCGTGCGGTGTTCGGTGCGGACCACGCGGTGCCGATGCATCTGTCCGCCGGGGAACGCCGCTGGCTGATCGCCTACGCGCCGCTCTCGTGGCTCTTCCGGTTGACGGTGGCCGCCGCCATCGTCCTGTGGGTCGGCGGATGGTCAGCGACGCTCGGCGTGGTGATCGCCGCCTACTCGGCCATCACTTTCATCGCGATGCCCGCGTTCGGCCTTGCCCGCGATCTCGTTCGCTCCGCGCCCGATCCCGCCAGGCGATCCCGCACCGCCAGGGCAGCCGTGGCCCTCGCACTCGCGCTGGCGCTCGCCTGCTTTGCCGTGCCGCTGCCCTTCCATACCGCCGCACCGGGTGTCGTGTGGCTGCCCGACGAGGCGCGCGCCCGCGCCGGGACCGATGGATTCATCACGGCCTTCGCCGCCAGTGACGGCGAGACGGTCAGCCCCGGCCAACTGCTGCTCACCATCGAGGACCCCGCCCTCCAAGCGGAGCACGACCGCCTCCAAGGCCGGCTGCGTGCCCTGCAGGCGAACCGCTTCGACGCCCTGGTCTCCGACGGCGTGAAGGCCGGCAACGTGGAAGCGGAGATGGCGCGCGTGCAGGGCGAACTCGCCCAGGTCGATGTGCGTATCGGAGACCTCGAAGTGCGCAGCCGCATCGCCGGCACGTTCGTGATGCCGCGGCAGGCCGACCTGCTGGGCACCTTCGTGGCCCGCGGCACGACGCTCGGGGTCGTCCTCGACCGATCCACGATCGGCGTGCGCGCCGCCGTGCCGGAGCGCGACGCCGCGCTGATCCGCGAAGGCAGCCGCGCGGTCGAGGTCCGCCTCGCGGAGGACGCGGACGCGACATTCGCCGCGAGACTCGTCCGCGACATCCCGGCTGCGACAAACGATCTCCCCAGCGCCGCACTCGGGGATCGCGGCGGCGGCCCGTACGCGACCGACCCGTCCGACGAGAGCGGACTGCGGAGCGCTGAGCCCGTCGTGCTGATCGATCTCGCAGTCACCGGCGATATCCCGGAACGCGTGGGTGGCCGCGTGTGGGTCCGATTCGACCATGGCAGCGAACCGCTCGCCGTGCAGTGGTGGCGACGCATGCGGCAGCTCTTCCTGCAGCAGTTCTCCACCAACGGCTGACCCCATGGACATCCCCTTCGGCCGGCCCCTCCGCGCAGCCCATGCCCCACTCCCGATCCCCGGGATCCTTCTTGGCGGATATCCCGAGCGCGCGAAGGAAGCGGACACCGACAAACACTTCGTCGTCGCGGCATGGCGCGCCATCGCCGCCCCTGCCAACACGCTGCGGCTGCGACGTTATCGTGCCTTCGCCACAGCGGTGGCGGAACGCGGGGAAGCCCTCGCGGCAATCTCCGCCGAAGCCATGGAAATGCGCCTGCGCGATCTGCGCGCCGACCTCTCCCGAAACGGCTTCGCCGAAGCCTGCCTGGTCGAAGCCTTCGCGCTCGTCGGCCTCGCCTCTCGGCGGGCGCTGGGACATCGCCCGTTCGACACCCAGATGATCGCGGCGCGGATCATGTTCGACCGGCGCATGGCAGAGATGGCCACCGGCGAGGGAAAGACGCTCGCCGCAGCACTCTGTGCCGCCGCCGGGGCGCTCGCCGGGGTGCCGGTGCACGTCGTCACCGTGAACGACTACCTCGTCGCCCGCGACGCCGCACTCATGGCACCGATGTTCGCCGCGCTCGGCCTCACCGTCGGGCATGTGCTCGCGACGCACGACGTGGACGCGCGCCGACGCGCCTGGGCTTGCGATGTCACTTACTGCACGGCGAAGGAACTGGTCTTCGACTATCTCCGCGACCGCTCCGTGCGCGACCCGACCCTCTCGGCACTGCATCGCAGCGCAGCGGCACTCGACGGCACGGAGGCCACGCCACCGACGCTCCTGCGGGGCCTGTGCATGGCGGTCGTCGACGAGGCCGACAGCATCCTCATCGACGAGGCCCGCATCCCGCTCATCCTGTCCGCGGCGGCGCCGCAGTCGGATCAGGTGGCATTCCACGCCGAGGCACTGACCGTCGCGCGCCGGCTCGTACCGGACCGCGACTTCCTCGCGGACCCGCAGACCCGGGCGGTGACGCTCACCGACGCGGGCCGCGCGACGCTGGACGCCTGGCCGGAGGTCGAGGCCGCGGCCTGGCGGCATCGTCTACATCGCGACGAGGCCGTCTGCACGGCGCTCGCGGCACTGCACGTCTACCGCAGCGATCACCACTATCTCGTCCGCGACGGGAAGGTCCACATCATCGACGACAGCACCGGGCGGCTCGCCCCGGGCCGGGTTTGGTCGCGCGGGCTCCATCAGATGATCGAAATGAAGGAGGGTTGCGCGACGAGCGCCGAGCAGGTCACCGCCTCGCAGATCACGTACCAGCGCTTCTTCCGGCGCTATCTGCACCTCGGCGGCATGAGCGGGACGGTGCGCGAGGCACGGGCCGAGCTGGCGACGGTCTACGGGCTGGACGTCGTGGCAGTGCCGTTGCGCCGCCCGGATCACCGACGGCTTCTCCCCACGCGGCTGTTCCGCGACCACCGGACGCAGTGGCTGGCCGTGATCGCACGGACGATCGCCGTGACCGAGAACGGCCGACCGGTGCTGATCGGTACGGACTCCGTGGCGGCGTCGGAATCCCTCGGGCGTGCACTCGCTTCCGCCGGCATCGCGCACGCCGTGCTGAACGCCAGGAACGATGCGGCCGAGGCGGAGATCGTCGCGCAGGCGGGTGACGCGGGCCGGGTCACCGTCGCCACGAACATGGCTGGCCGCGGGACGGACATTCCCCTGGCGCCGGGCGTGGCCGATCGCGGTGGCCTGCACGTCATCTCGTGCCAGCACAACGCTTCCCCCCGTATCGACCGCCAACTCGTCGGACGCTGCGCGCGACAGGGTGATCCAGGCAGTGCCGAGACGCTTCTCGCACTCGATGCGCCACGCCTCGCGCAGTCGGTGCCGCAGTGGCTCGTGCGACGCATCGGTGCCCACGGCATGCATCGACCGTCGTGGTTGGTGACGCTGATGGTGCGTCTGCCGCAATGGCGTGAGGAACGGGTGCAGCGCCGTCAGCGTCGCGCCCTCCTCGCCCGCGACGATCGGACGAACAGGAGCCTCTCGGTCTTCGGGGGCCTCGAATGAAGGGCTGGTGGCAGCGGTTCACCGGCAGGGCGCGGGAGGAACTGCTCGTCGAGGAACTGTCGCCGCGCATCCTGTTCTCCGCCGATGCCGCCGCGCTGCTGGCACCGGACACGCTGCTGCCGGTCGCGGAGGTGCGATCGCTCGACGCCTATGCACCGTCCGCGGAGACCGCACAGCCCTTGGCCACATCGGCGCCACCATCCGAAAGCAGCGGGAGCGACGCCGCGATGCCGGCGGGATCCAGTGCCACCGAGGTGGTCGCCAATCGGGTCGAATTCGTCTTCGTCGACCTTCGTGTGACGAACGCCGATGCGCTGGTGGCCGACATCACCGCCCAGGCCGGGCAGGGACGCGACATCGCGGTCGTCCAGCTCGAGCGCAGCCGCGACGGCATCGAGCAGATCCTGCAGGCGCTGCAAGGCCGGACCGACGTGGACGCCATCCACCTCATCGGCGAAGGCGCTGCGGCCGAGTTGCATCTGGGCGCCACGTTCCTCGACCACAACAGCATCAGCGAGCTGTACGCCGACGCCTGGCGACAGATCGGCCAGAGCCTCTCGGCCGGGGCGGACCTGCTGATCTACGGATGCAATTTCGGAGAAGGCCCCGCCGGAGAGACGGCGATGGAGACACTGGCCTCCCTCACCGGCGCCGACGTGGCCGCCAGCACCGACCGCACCGGCCATGGCACACAGAACGCCGACTGGGACCTCGAGGCCCACGTCGGCACGATCGAATCGAGCGTGATCGTCAGCGCCGTCGCGCAAAGCACGTGGCTGGGCGCACTTGCCACTTTCACGGTCACCAACACCAACGACAGCGGCGCCGGCTCGCTGCGCCAGGCCATCATCGATGCCAACGCCTCAGGTGGCATCGATACGATCTCTTTCAACATCGCCGGCACCGGCGTACACACGATCAACCTTGCATCGGCGTTGCCGGTGATCACAGACGCGGTGATCCTCGATGCCACCACGGACGACAGCTTTGCCGTGAACAGCAGCCGTCCGGCCATCGTGCTGGATGGCAACAACGCTTTCGCCGGCGACGGCCTGGTACTGGCCGCAGGCTCCGGCAACAGCACCATCCGCGGCTTCGTGATCCGGGACTTCACCGGCTCCGGCATCTACGTGCAATCGAACGACAACACGATTGCCGGCAACTACATCGGCAGCCTCACCGAGGCCGGGCTCTCTGCAGGCGCCGGCGAGGTCAACACGCTGAACGGGATCTGGATGGAGGGCACCGGGAACACCATCGGCGGCACCAGTGCTGCAGATCGCAACATCTTCGCCGGCAACAACCAGAGTGGTATCGGTGGCAGCGGGGGCGGCAACCACGCGATCCTCGGCAACTACATCGGGGTCGACGCGACCGGCACGACCGCCCTCGGCAACAACGATTTCGGCGTGTACTTCTTCGGCGCTACCGACATCGTCATCGGCGGCCTGACGAGCGGTGATCGCAACGTTGTTTCCGGCAACGCGGAGTCCGGTATCTGGCTGCAGAACAGCACCGACATCAGCATCCTCGGCAACTACATCGGGGTCGGCAGCGATGGCACGACAGCCATCGGGAACGGTTGGGACGGCATCACCGTATGGGACGGCACGGGCCACGTCATCGGGGGGAACGCCATCGGCGCCGGGAACGTGATCGCGAACAACGGCGACGACGGGATCGAGGTCGTCCTCACCAGCGCAGAGGTCGCGATTCTCGGGAACAGCATCCATTCGAACGCGAGTCTCGGCATCGACCAAGGAGGCAACGACAGCACGGCCACGGCGAACGATGCCACCGAGAGCGACGGCATCCAGAACCATCCCGTGATCGCGTCGGCAGCCACGGATACGAGTGCGGTGACCATCTCGGGCACGCTCGACAGCGCGGCCAACAGCTACTTCCGAATCGAGTTCTTCGGCAACGTCAGCCAGAACACCAGCGGCCACGGCGAGGGCCAGACCTACCTGGGCTTCGCCAACGTTGCCACCGACGGCAGCGGCAGCGCCACCATCAGCACCACGCTGACAGCCAACGTGGCGGTGGGCTCGTTCATCAGCGCGACGGCCACCCGGGCCACCGACAACACCTTCACCAGCTTCACAGAAACCTCCGAGTTCGGCGCCAACCAGACTGCGGTGCTGGCGAGCGTGGCGCCCGCCGATCTGTACGTTGTGCCCGGACTGCCGGAGTCGGGCCTGATCGGTGTCTACACCTTCACGGCTTCCGCGAGCCTCGGCCGCGACGACGCGGGCAACGATGCGCCGATCACTCTTTTCGGCTCGCCCGGGCAGACCACCGGGCCTTCCGGCTCGGGCGCGCTCGACCTCGCCGGTGGCGTCTCGGGACAGTACGGACATATCGACGGGATCACCACCGGCGGTGCGATGACGCTCGCTGCCCACGTGCGCTTCGACAGCACCGGCGCGTGGCAGCGTGTGTTCGACTTCGGCCAGACCGACAGCACCGGCATCACAGCCATCTACGTCGGTCGGCTCGGCACCAGCAACGATCTGACCTTCACGCTCGAGCGGAACCTGGGTGGTGGCGTGATTCAGACCGACCGCGCCACGGCCGCCGGTGTGATCAGCAACGGGACCTGGATGCACTTCGCCGCCACCGTGGACGGCAATGGCGCCATGTCGCTCTACATCGACGGCGCCCTGGCGGCCAGTGGCACCGGCGTCGTCCCTGAGATCGGGGTGCGCACCAACAACTTCATCGGCACATCCAACTGGAGCGGCGATGCTCGGTTCGATGGCGCGATCGACAACATCGTGCTGGCGCGGGGCGCCATGTCGGCCGCCCAGATTTCGGCGCTCCAGCAACAAGGCAACGCGTTCAGCCTGGCAGAGAACTCGGCCACCGGCACCGTGCTGGGCACCGTGGTGGTGGCAGACCCGGACACCGGCAGCAGCTACACCTTCGACATGATCGACGGCGCGGGCGGGCGCTTCGCCATCGGCACCGACGGGACGATCACCGTGGCCGATGGGAGCCTGCTGGACCACGAGACTTCTGCCAGCCACGCGATAACGGTGCGCGGCACTGACGCGGGTGGGCTCTGGCGCGAGGAAAGCATCACTATCACGATCACGGACATCAGTGACGCACCGGCGGGCACTGACGCCACGCTCACCGTGACCGAAGACACGACACGCACCTTCGGCGTCGCCGACTTCGGGTTCACCGATGCCGACGGCGACAACCTGCTGCGCGTCTGGATCGACACGCTGCCCGCCAGCGGCAGCCTGCTGTTGAGCGGCGCCGCATTCTCGGCTGGCGATTGGATCTCGGCCAGCGACATCGCCGCCGGTCTGTTGAGTTACGCGCCGGCAGCCGACGCCGCCGGGGCGGGCGTCGCCTCGTTCACGTTCCGCGTGCAGGACGACGGTGGCACGGCCGGGGGTGGCAGCGACACGGACGCGTCCGCCAACACGATCACACTGGACGTGACCGCCGTCAACGACATCCCCGTCATCGCTGCGCTCGCCGCTGACAGTCTCAACTACACCGAGGGGGACGGGGCGGTGGTCATCGAGCAGGGCGCCAACGCCACAATGACGGACATCGACTCCACGAACTTCGATGGCGGTACGTTGACGGTCTCGTTCACCGCCGGGTCGGACTCCGCGGAAGACATGCTCGGCATCCGCCACCAGGGGTCGGCCGGTGGACAGATCGGCGTTTCCGGTTCGACAGTGACTCTCGGCGGCGTGTCCATCGGCACGTATGCGGGGGGCAGCGCCGGCTCGCCGCTCGTCGTCACGCTGAACGCCAACGCGAATGCCACGGCGGTGGATGCACTGGTCCGGAACGTCACCTACCGGAACACCGACACGACTTCCCCGACAACCGGCACGCGCACCGTGCGCTTCGTTCTGACCGACGGTGACGGTGGCACGAGCGCCCCCAACGACACCACCGTGACCGTGAGTGCGGTCAACGATGCGCCCACCTTCACCCGTGGCGACGGCAAGCTGATGACCGCGTTCGCCACGTCGGCCGACGCGAAGAGTGTGGTGGTGCAACCCGACGGAAAGATCGTCGTGGTCGGCTTCGCGGGCAGCGCGATCGTCATGGCGCGCTACGAAGCCAACGGTGTGCTCGACAGCGGGTTCGGCACAGCTGGACTGGTCAGCACCATCGTCGGGTCGAGCAGCGAGGGATGGTCCGCGGCGCTGCAGGCCGACGGGAAGATCCTCGTCGCGGGCACGTCGTTCAACGGAATCAATGTGGACTTCGCGCTCGTCCGATACAACACGGACGGCTCCCTCGACACCTCGTTCGACACCGATGGCATGGTCACGACCGGCATCGGGGCGGGGAACGACCGCGCCGTCGGCGTCGCCGTGCAGGCCGATGGCCGGATCGTCGTCGGTGGCTACAGCCACAACGGCAGCAATCAGGACTTCGCCGTGGTCCGGTACAACACCAACGGCTCCCTCGACACGACGTTCGACTCCGACGGCAAGGTGACCACCGCCATCGGCACCGGCGACGACTACGCCAACGCGATCCTGCTCCAGTCGGACGGACGGATCGTGCTGGGCGGCTACAGCTGGAACGGCACCGACAACGACTTCGCGCTCGTGCGCTACAACACGGACGGCACGCTCGACACGACGTTCGACACAGACGGCAGGGTGACCACCGCGATCGGCAGTGGGAACGACCAGATCGAGAGCCTCGCGGTCCAGGCAGACGGCCGCATCGTCGCCGGCGGGACGACCACAGGCGCCAGCGACGATATGGCGCTGGCGCGCTACAACACCGACGGCTCGCTCGACACGACCTTCGACGGCGACGGCAAGGTCGTCACCGTCTTCAGTGCCGGCAACGACTACGGTTCGAGCGTGGCGATCCAGTCGGACGGGAAGATCGTGCTCGCCGGCCGCTCGCTGGGCTCCGGCAACGCGGATTTCGCCGCTGCGCGTTACGACACGAACGGTGTACTCGACACCTCGTTCGACACCGACGGCCGGGTGACCACAGATTTCTCTGGCTCGGGCGACCTCGGGCGTACGCTCGCAATCCAGTCCGACGGAAAGCTGGTCGTGGCAGGGATGACGTGGAACGGCGCTGGATTCAGCGCCGGTGTGATCCGGTACAACACGGGTGGCACGCTCGACGCCGGGTTCGATTCCGCCTTCTCGAACACGCTCGACGGCACACCTTCGTTCACCGAAGGCGGCAGCGCGGTTGTGCTCGACGGCAATGTCGGAATCTTCGACGCGGAGCTTTCCGCCCTGGAGAACTTCAACGGCGCCACGCTCACGTTGTCGCGCACCACGGTCGCGAACTCGGACGATGTTTTCTCGGCCACGGGCACGCTCTCGGCGCTCACCCAGGGCGGCAATCTCGTGGTCGGGGGCGTCACCATCGGCACGGTGACGACCAACAGCGCCGGGACGCTGCTGCTCACGTTCGACGGCAGCGCCACCAACGCGCGCGTGAACTCGGCGATGCAGCAGATCGCGTATCGCAACACCAGTGATGCGCCGCCCGCGTCTGTGCAGATCGACTGGACGTTCAGCGACGGCAACACGGGCGCTCAAGGCAGCGGCGGCGCGTTGACCGCGACCGGAAGCACGACCGTCACCATCACGGCGGTCAACGACGCGCCGGTGCTGACATCGAGCACGGGGACGCTGTCGTATACCGAGAACAGCGGGCCCGTGTACATCGGCAGCACTGCGACGATCACCGACGTCGACTCCTCGGATCTCGCCGGTGGACAGCTCGTCATCCAGATCACCGCGAACGGTGCCGCGGAGGACCGGCTGACCTTCGAGCACCAGGGCAACGGTGCCGGCCAGGTCGGCGTGTCCGGCGGCAACATCAGCTACGGTGGCGTGCTGGTCGGCACCTTCAACGGCCCGGTCACCGGTGGCACGGCAATGGTCGTCGATCTCAACGGCAGTGCCACGCCAGCCATCGCGCAGGCCGTGATGCGCCGGCTCTCGTACGAGAACACGTCGGAGCATCCGTCCACCGCGACGCGATCGCTGGCGGCATACATCACCGACGGAGACGGCGGGACCAGCGCCACTGTGACCGGCTTCATCGCACCGACCCGCGTGAACGACGCACCGGCCTTCTCCGCCCTGGACGGAACACCAACGTTCACGGAAGGCGGCGGCGCGGTCGTCCTGGACGCCGATGTGCAGGTCTCCGACGCCGAACTCACGGCAGCGGACAACTTCAACGGCGCAACACTCGCGTTGGCGCGGACCAGTGCGGCGAGTTCGCAGGACGTGTTCTCAGCGACCGGCACACTGTCGGCTCTCACGCAGAGCGGCAGCATCGTCGTGGGCGGCACCACGGTCGGTACCGTCACGACCAACAGCGCAGGAACGCTCCTGCTCACCTTCAACGGCAACGCGACCAACGCCCGCGTGAACGCCGTGATGCAGCAGATCGCCTATGCGAACACGAGCGACACGCCCCCCGCCAGCGTTCAGATCGACTGGACGTTCAGCGATGGGGCGCTCACGTCTGCTGGGAACACGACCGTGGCCATCACCGCGGTCGACGACGCGCCCACCGTTTCGCTCTCCGGAACTGCGCTCAGCCACACCGAGAACGGCACCGTCGGCATCGACACGAGCCTCACCGTCACTGACGTGGACAGCGCGAACCTGACCGGCGCGACCGTCCGGATCTCGGCGAACCTCGCATCGGGCGAGGACCAGCTCAGCTTCACCGACATGCTGGGAATCACCGGGAGCTGGGATGCGAATTCCGGAACGCTCACGCTGACCGGCACCACCTCCGTGGCCAATTACCAGACGGCCCTGCGCACCGTCACGTACTACAACAGCAGCGACGCCCCATCGACGTCGACCCGGACGCTGGAGGTGATCGCGTCGGACGCCTCCGGCAGCAGCGTGGCTGCGACCCGCAACATCGTGATGACCGCGGTGAACGACGCCCCGACATTCACCGCGCTCGACGGCACGCCGACATTCATCGAGGGCGGCGCCTGGGTGGTGCTGGATGCGAACGTCCAGATCCTCGACGCGGAGCTTTCCGCCGCCAACGCGTTCGACGGCGCCAGCCTCACGCTGGAACGCCACGCCGGCGCCAGCGCCGACGACCTGCTCGCCTTCGACGGCAGCACGGTGACGGTGGCGGGTCCGGCGGTCTTCGTGGGCGGGGTGCAGGTCGGCACCTACCTCTTCACTGGCGGATCGATGTCGATCACGTTCGGCGCCGACGCGACGAACGCCCGCGTCGATGCACTGATGCGCAACATCGTGTACGGCAACGCGTCGGACACCCCCCCCGCGAGCGTTCGGATCGACTGGCTCTTCGACGACGGCAACGCGGGCGCGCAAGGAACGGGCGGTGCACTGCAGGTCGCGGGCAGCACCACCGTCACGATCACCGCGACCAACGACGCGCCGACCACGTCGCCCGTCACGCTCACCGCGATCGCCGAGGACAGCGGCGCTCGCCTGATCACGCAGGCGGAACTGCTCGCCAACGCTTCCGACGTGGATGGTCCCGGCTCAACAGCCACCGGACTGACGATCGCCAGCGGAAGCGGTGGTCTCGTCGACAACAACGACGGCACGTGGACCTACACGCCTGCCGCGAACGACGACACCTCGGTGAGTTTCTCCTACTCGGTCACGGATGGATTACTCACCGCGGCCGGGACTGCCGCCCTCGACATCACGCCCGTGAACGATGCGCCGACTACATCGCTCGTCACGCTGGCATCGATCGCCGAAGACAGCGGCCCGAGGCTGATCACCCAAGCACAGTTGCTCGGCAACGCCGCTGACATCGACGGCCCTGCGCTGACCGCGACCGGGCTTACGATCAGTGCAGGCAGCGGAGCGCTCGTCGACAACAACGACGCCACATGGACCTACACGCCCGCTGCCGATGACGACACCGCAGTGAGTTTCTCGTACACGGTGACCGACGGGGCGCTCACCGCCGCCGGCACAGCCGCCCTCGACATCACGCCCGTGAACGATGCACCGACGACTTCCCTCGTCACGCTTGCGGCGATCGCCGAAGACAGTGGTGCTCGCTTGATCACGCAGGCGGAGCTGCTCGGGAACGCTGCCGATGTGGATGGGCCGGGTCTCGCGGCCACGGCTCTGACGATCTCCAGCGGAAGCGGCGCCCTCCTCGACAACAATGACGGCACGTGGACCTACACGCCCGCTGCCGATGACGATACCTCCGTGCGTTTCGGCTACATGGTGACCGACGGCTCGCTCACCGCCGGAGGAACGGCCGCCCTCGACATCACGCCCGTGAACGATGCACCGACGACTTCCCTCGTCACGCTCACCGCGATCGCGGAGGACAGCGGACCGCGATTGATCACGCAGGCGGAGCTGCTAGGCGGCACAACAGATATCGACGGGCCGACGCTCGTCGCGAACGGACTGAGCATCGGCACCGGCATCGGCGGACTGGTCGACAACAACGACGGCACGTGGACCTTCACCCCCGCCGTCGACGATGAGTCGTCCGTGACTTTCGCCTATACGGTGACCGATGGCATGTCCGCGACGGCCGCTCAGGCGACGCTGGACATCCTCCCCGTGAACGACCCGCCACCACCGATCGTGATCTCCTGGAGCCCGCCCCAGGAACCCCCACCGCCGACGCCGGTCTCGACGCCCGCCCCGACGGTCGACACGGCAGCGCAGGCCGGCACGGACGCTACGCCGTCCACGGCAACTACCGATCGACCGATCGAGAGCCGGTCGGCGGCCAGACGTTCGAGCGGCGCCGCCGTCAGCACAGGCTTCGCCGCGCCGGGTACCAGCGCGTTCGTTCCGTACCTCGTACTGACTGGAGAGACTGTCGACGGCGGACCGCACCTGTCACCCGGGCACGTGTTCAGTGCGACCTCGGGTTCGCGGTACTCGACGATCTCCGTGCCCGGTGCGATCGCCCGGACGGTGGACCAGACACGGGCATTGCTCTTCGACCTCGGCATTGATCCTGCCCCCGATGCGACGCGGTCGTTCGCGAGCGCGGCGGACATCGATCCCGTGCAGTTGCGCTCGTTCGACGACCCCGAATCTCCGAAGCAGGCACACATCCTCACGGCCGAGGGCGCAGTACGCATGACGGGGGTCGCCATGTCGGCCGGCCTCGTCGTGTGGGCGCTGCGCGGCGGCGGATTGCTCGTGTCGCTGCTCGGGTCCCTGCCGGCGTGGCGCAACCTCGATCCGCTGCCGGTGCTCGCGCCCGAAGAGGACAAGCCCGAGTGGGATGTGCGCGATGACGAGGAAGCCGAGCAGGAGGCCCTGGCGTTCGCGCGCGTGCGGGCGCTGCGGTCCACTTCCGGCCCGGGGGAGTTTCTCCTTTGATCCTGCAACTGGTCCGCCGCCTGCCGCGCGTCAGCGCGAGCCCGTCGATCCGGGTGTCGCTCGGCATGAGCTCGCTCGTGGTGGCCATGCTGCTGCTGCTCGATCTCGCGTTCGGCGTGCTCCCGGATCCGTCGGGCATCACCCGCCAGTGGCGGGAGCGCATCGCGGAGAACCTCGCGATCCAGACTGCCGTCTTCGTGAACACGGGCGATACGCAACCGCTCGACCGGGTGTTCCGGGACCAACTCGCGCGCGAGAAGAGCCTGTTGGCAGTCACGGTCGAGCGGCGGGACGGGCAGATCCTGGCACACGCCTCGAACCAGCCCCGGAAGCCGCCACTGAACCAGGATGCGACCGCCGACGACATCCGGGTGCCGTTGTCGTCTTCGGGTGAACCGTGGGGCACGCTGCACGTCCGATTCGAACGCCTGGGGCCGCACACACCGTGGCAATGGTTGCTCCACCCGCCCGTGCTGATCGTGACGGCGCTGGGCGCCGGCAGTTTCGTCGCGTTCGCGCTCTACATGCGCCGGATCCTGGCACACCTCGATCCTTCGACTGCCATCCCCGATCGCGTGCGAAGCGCCTTCGACGTCTTCTCGGGTGGCGTGATGATCCTCGACACGCAGAGTCGGGTGATGCTCGCCAACGCGGCGCTGCGGTCCTGGATGGGCGCGGCCGACGCGGAGCGGCTGCTGGGCCGCGCGGTCGAGACCGTGCCGTGGTTCCGGAAGGCGCTGCCCGCTGCCCGTGCCGAGCATCCCTGGGTACGGGCCATCGAGTCGGGAACGGTGCGCGAGAACGACCACCTCGAGTTCGACCGGGACACCGATGCGCCCGTGAAGGTGATCGCGAACAGCGCGCCAATCCTCGACGGCGCGGGCAAGGTGCGGGGATGCCTCGTCACGCTGGACAACGTCACGCATCTCGACAGCCTGAACAATCAGCTTCTCGTGTCGATGACGGCGCTGATGCAGACCAAGGAAGAGGTCGAGCGCAAGAACGAGGAGCTGCTGCGTCTCGCGACGCGGGACCCCCTCACCGGTTGCCTCAACCGGCGGGCGCTGTTCGAGAAGCTCGACGCGCTGTTCATCGAGGCGCGCGATCGCGGCCTGCCGCTCTGCTGCATCATGACCGACATCGACCACTTCAAGTCCTTCAACGACCGCCATGGCCACGCCGTGGGCGACCAGGTGCTGCAGTCGACGTCGCAGCGTCTGGCCGGGGCCCTCCGCGACATGGACGTGCTGGCAAGGTATGGCGGGGAAGAGTTCTGCATCGTGCTGCCGGGCGTGACGCTGGAGCAGGCGCAAGCGGTCGCCGAGCGGCTGCGCAGCGACGTGGAAGCCCTGGCAGGCTCGTCGATCCGGTCGACGCGTGACCTGAAGGTGACGTCGAGCTTCGGACTCTCGATCTTCGAGCCCGGCATCACGGATCCGTCGGAACTGATCGATCGCGCCGACCAGGCGCTCTACGCCGCGAAGAAAGGTGGGCGGAACTGCGTGCGGGTCTACGACGGGACCGCCGAGGCGGCCTGAGGCCCCCGGATCCTCGCGGCCCGACGACTACCGGAACAGCTGTTCCGTCGCGGAGAGGTTGGCCGCCACTTCGGCGCGCACGGCAGGCAGGCATTCCGGCGTGAGACCGCTGATGGCCCAGGCCGCCGGATCGATCTGGGCGACGCACGCCGCCGCGAGACGCTCGTCCGACCGCCCGTGGGCAAGCATGGCGCCGATGTGCAGGAGGGACGCCTCCAGGCCGTGGGCGCCGGCCGACTGCGGGGCGATCTGATGGCGGATGGCGATGCCGAAGCACGCTGGCAACCGCCACGCATCGGCGAGCGCACCGCCCACCTCGGCATGGTCGCATCCGACCGCTTCCCGCTCGACCGCCGCCAACGTCCACGGCTGGGCCGCCGAGCGTTCCATCGCCGCCGCCGCGGGCCCGGGCACCTTGTGGAAGAGAACCATGTGACCGATGTCGCTCAACAGGCCTTCGGTGAACACCCGCCCCACGTCGACGAGCGCGCCGGCGCGGGCAAGCGCTGCCGCGGCCAGCCCACGGTAGACGCTCCCGCGCCAGAACGCCGCGACGTCGACCTTCGCGGGATCGATGCGCTGGAATGTCGTCGCCACGGCCGTCGCGAGCACCAGGTCGTGCACCTGGAACATGCCGAGAAGCGACACCGCGCGGGACACAGACTCGATGCGGCCGCTGAACCCCCAGAAGGCGCTGTTCACCAGCTTCAGGATCCGCGCGGTCGTCGCAGGGTCCGCGGAGATCACGCGGGCGAGATCGCGTGCGGTGGTTTCCGGGTCCTCGACCACGTCCTTGACCTTCAGGAAGACGTCGGGGAGCGTCAGCAGATCGAGGCTGCCGCCGACGAGCGATTCGGCGCGGTAACGGATCGGGACAACGGGGGGTGCGGGACTGGGATTGGCGAGCATGGAATCGGATCTCTTCTCGTCGGGGCCTCCCGCCGGAATCGCTGCGGAGGCACGTGATTCAAGGTTGTCGGCACGAAGGCCCCGTCTCTGAAGCGCAGGCACTGCCGGCACCGGTGAATTCGGGGGCGTTCGCTGCTAACCTTTCGGCTTTACGAACAACCGGGAATCCCGCCGTGGCCCAACCCAACGAAGACCGCATGGAAGCGGAGATGGACGCCAATGACCTCTTCCGCGAGGAGGTCGTGACCGACCGCCGCGTGGGGACCATCCGCGTCCTGCAGCCCATCACCAGCGCCGGCACCAATGACCCTTCCCGCCGCCCGCAGTACATCGGCGAGGCGCAGATCATGACGTCGGTCGGCGCCCTGCCGCTGTCGTTCGAACTGCCGGATGAATCCCTCGCCGCCGCCGTGGCCGGCTATGGCGCCGCCGCGAAGGAAGCGATGGACCGCGCGATGCGCGAGATCCAGGAGATGCGCCGGCAGGCGGCTTCCTCCATCGTCGTCCCCGGCGCGGGCGGCGGCCCCGCCCTGGGTGGTGGCGGGTTCGGTGGCGGTGGTTTCGGCGGCCCCGGTCGCGGCAAGATCCAGATGCCCTGACCGCCCCACCCTTCTCCAGTCACGGGAGCCCCCGTTGAAGAAATCCATGATCGTGACCGGCGGCAGCCGGGGCATCGGCGCCGCCGTCGCCCGCCTCGCCGCCCAGCGCGGCTACGCGGTGTGCATCGCCTACCGCTCCGATGCCCAGGCGGCAGCCAGCGTCGTCGAGGACATCGTCACCCACGGCGGCGTGGCCCTGGCAGTGAAGGCGGACACCGGCGTGGAGGCCGACGTCCGGCGCCTCTTCGACGCGGCGCAGGCTGCCTTCGGCCCCATCGATGCGCTGGTCAACAACGCGGGCATCCTCGAGCAGCAGGCACGCGTCGAGGCCATCGATGCCGCGCGCCTGTCGCGGGTCTTCGGCACCAACGTGATCGGCGTGTTCCTGTGCTCGGCCGAGGCCGTACGGCGGATGTCGACGAAGCACGGTGGCCGCGGCGGCAGCATCGTCAACGTGTCATCGCGCGCGTCCCGCCTGGGCTCACCGGGCGAGTACGTCGACTACGCGGCATCGAAGGCGGCCGTCGACACGCTCACGATCGGCCTGGCGAAGGAGGTCGCCACCGAAGGCATCCGCGTGAATGCCGTGAGCCCCGGCCTCATCCACACCGAGATCCATGCCCGCGGAGGGGAGCCCGGGCGCGTCGACCGCCTCGCGAAAGGGGTGCCGATGCAACGCGGCGGAACGGCCGAGGAAGTCGCGGCCGCGGTCCTCTGGCTCGCCTCCGACGAGGCCACGTACTGCACCGGCTCCAACATTGACGTGGCTGGTGGCCGGTAGGGATTTCATCGTCGTTCGTCAGAACCTGATTGCAATCATGCTGCCGAAGGCGCGCAATTGGCCCCCGTCCACGCTTTCTTCAGGAGGTTGTCCATGTCATTCCGTACCCTGCTCACTGCCTGCTCCCTGCTCGCCGCGGGTGCTGCCCAGGCGCAGCACTTCGAGATCCCCAAGGCCGCCTTCGGCATGGAACACTGCCTCCAGGCGGTGATGAACCGGTTCCCTTCCCACGTGAAGTCGGTGGAGATGGAATCGAAGAATGGCCGACTGAGCTACGAGTTCGAGATCAAGACGGTGATGGGGGGCGTCGAGTGGGACGTCGAATGCAGCGCCGACACCGGGGAGATCACCCAGGTGGAGCGCGACGTGAAGTCCGATGACCCGGCCTTCCGCGATGTGGCGCGCGTCTCCGAGGCCGACGCGCTCGCGATCGCGATCGGGCGGGTGCCCGGGACGTTGCGGGAGATCGAGTACGAAGTCGCTCCGGACGGGAGCGCGTGGTACGAGTTCACGCTGCAGCTGACGGACGGTACGACGACGGAAGTGATGGTCAACGCCATCACGGGCGACGTGCTGGGCGTGGATGACGAACGGGAAGAGCGCGAGTTCTACCGCATCGGCGGCGACGACTGACCCTCGCCGCATCGGGCGGATGGCCGCAGTGCCGTCCGCCGATTCGGGAGTCGAGGCGTCAGAGGCCGAGAACCCACGTCAGCACCTGCTTGGCGATGAAGCCGAGCATGCCGAAGGCGAGCACGAAGAAGAGGACGAAGGTGCCGAGGCGGCCCGCCTTCGATTCCCGCGCCAGGTTCCAGATGATGAAGAGCATGAAGACGATGAAGCCGCCGAGTCCGAACGTGAGTCCGAACTCCGAGACCTGCTCTTCGGTGAGCCCGAACATCGCCCGGGCTCAGTGACGCAGCGGCACGCGGTCCGCGTCGATCAGTTCGCGGTACGCGTGCCACGTGGCGTGGCCGATCACCGGGATCGCCACGATGAAGCCGAGAAGGGCGGTGGCGATCGACAGCGCCGTCGCGACCATGATGATCGCCGCCCACACGGCCATCGCCATCGGGTTGTCGCCGACGGCACGGGCGCTGGCAAGAAGCGCAGGCCGCAGGGCGATCTCGCGCTCCAGCAGCAGGGGCGGTGACACCGCGGTCAGTGCGAAGACGAGCGCAGAACCCAGCCCGCCCAGCACCACCCACATCAGGAAGGCGAGCGATCCCTGCTCGACGACGGCATAGCGCACGAACGCGATTGGCGTGTCGATGCGCTGGTGCACGAACAATCCGAACAGCAGTGAAGACGCCAGTACCCACGCCGTCCCCGCGGCGAGCAACAGCAGCCCGAGCCAGACGAGCGGCCGCGTTCCGCGCCGCCAGGCAGCGATCGCGTGGGACAGGGTCGGATGTTCGCCGAGCCCGCGGCGCCGGCTGATCTCGTACAGGCCCGTGGCGAGGATCGGACCGATCAGAACGAACCCCGAGAACGCCCCGGGCAACAGCGGCAGGAAGCGCAGTGCCAGCGCGAGGATGGCGAGACCACCGAGCGTCACGAGCAGGCCGTGCGCGCCGCTCGCCAGGGGCGTCGCCAGAAAATCCCGCCAGCCGAGAGCGAGCCAGTGCAGCGGGCGAAGCGTGTCGACCGCGCGCACGCCGGGCTCGGTGGGGCCGGCAGCAGAGGAGGCAATGGATCTGTGGTTCATGGCATGAGGCTCCCTGTCGATCATGCGCCGCCGGCGCCGACATCGCCAGCCGCCGATGCCGGCGTCAAGGGGACCTCTTCGTGGAGCCCTCCCGCGAACACGAGCATGGCCCGGACGGGACGATCGGGGATGAGCGACCGCAGGGCCCTCGCGTACTCGTCCATCTGCGGCCGATGGGCGGCCACGGCGACCGGCAGTTCGTCGGCGAGAGGCGGCGCCCCTGTCTTGTAGTCGAGCACCCAGACCTCGTCCGCGAACTCCACCACGCGGTCCATGCGCCGAAGTTCGCCGGCGGCACCGATGAATGCGAGTTCGTTGCGGGCCCGGACATGGCTCACGGGGTCGAAGAACCGCCGCAGTGCCGGGGTTGCCAGGATCTCGCGCGCCGCCGCGAGCAGCGGTGCGAACACGGTCTCGTTAACACCGAGCCGCGATCGGAGCCAGTCGAGATCGCCAATGGCAGCGGGCGGTGCGAGCTGCTCGAGCAACCAATGGATGCGTTCCCCGCGCTCGGTGTCGGGGGTCGCGTCCGCGTTGCCGCGTGTGCCCACGGGCTGCGGCGCGGCCCACACTGCCGGCGCGGACGGCGGCGCCCCGTGCACCTCGGCGGCGCGCCTGTTCGCCGGCGCAGCGGCGGAGGCGTCCAGGGCGTCACCGAACACTGCACCGGCATCGGCGGTCGCGCCCAGCGCCGCCTCGATGCGGCGATACCACGTCACGACCTGGCTGCGCCTCGCACCCTCGCTCCCGCTCACGACGAGCGCCTGCTTCGCGCGGGTCATCGCGACGTAGAGGACGTTCAACTCCTCGCGCTCGGCCCGGACGGCTTCGTCCGCGATCAGCGTCGCGCGCGACACCCCCTCCTCCCCCGACCGCGTGAGCAGCGAGAAATGCCGCGGCCGTTCGTCGTCCGGCGCCCAGTCCACCAGCGATCGATACGCCTCGCTCTTGGGTGTCCGATGCGCGTCGATGAGGAAGACGATCGGGGCCTCGAGCCCCTTCGCGCCGTGGACGGTGAGGATGCGCACCGCGTCGCCGGCTTCGTCCGTGACGCCCTCGTCCGGCGCCTCGTCGCCCTCGCCGTCACGCAGTTCGTCGAGCGAGTCGAGGAAGCGCGGCAGGCTCGGATAGCGACCCGCGTCGAGCGTGAGCGCCAGTTCCAGGAACGCCCGCAGATTCGCCGCGGTGGCATCGCGCAGCGCCTCGGGTGCGGCGGCGCGGCATCGGTTCGCGAGGTCGGCCTCGAAGAAGATGCGATCGAGCAGGTCGTGCACCGGGAGGCGATCGGCGACCTCGAGCCAACCGGCGAGCAGAGCATGGGCGCGGACAAGCTGCGCCCCAGCGTCGCCGGCAGCCACAAGTGCTTCGAGCCGCCCCCACCATCCGGCACCCGGGCCCCGCGCGAGCCGGATGAGATCACCGTCGGTGCACGAGAAGGCTGCGGAGCGGAGCGCGCGCGCGAGGTGGAGATCCGCGAACGGCGTGACGAGGAAACGCAGCAGCGAAACGAGGTCGCCGATTTCGAGCCGGTCGAGCAGCCCGCCGCTGCGGGCGGTGACGAACGGGATACGCGCGGCGCGCAGCGCGTCCTCGAAGAGCCGCAGGTGCGTTCGGCTTCGCGCGAGGAGCATCACGTCGGCGTATCCCGCGACGCGTCGCCGTCCGCCGACCCCGACTTCCCACACCCCGACGATCGCTGCAATCCGTTCGGCCACTGCCATGGCTTCCAGATGTCGCGCGCGGAGTTCCTCGTCGGGTAACGGCGTGGTGAGCGGATCGCGCAGCGCGCCGTCCGTCACGACTTCGGATGCCGTGGTCGCTGCCTCACGCGCGAGCGGCAGCAGTTCGACGCGTCCCGGCAGTGTCAGCTCGTGCGAGGTGTGCGCGGTGAACCCGGGGTACTCCGGCCGGCCGTCGAACACGGCGTTGACCATCGCGATGACGGCCGGGGCGCAGCGGCGCGAGGCGTTCTGTCCGAGTGGGACGGCCTGGTAGCGATGGATCAGCCATTGCGCGGCGCGGTCGAAGAGGCGCGCCTCGGCGCGACGGAAGCGGTAGATCGACTGCTTGGGATCGCCCACCAGGAACACCGTCGGATGACGGTCGGCCTCGTCGGAGGCTTCGAGCCACGCGCGGAGCGTCTGCCATTGCAGCGGGTTGGTGTCCTGGAACTCGTCGACGAGGATGTGCCGGTACCGGGCGTCGATGCGATGGAGCAGGTAGGCCGCGTGGTCGGTATGCCGCACCAGCTGGCGCACGCGCCACTCGGCATCGGTGAAGTCGATCTGCGATCGCGCCTCCATCACGCGCCGATAGGCATCGACGAGGGCGGCGCCGCATCGCAGGGCGGCGGCCTGCGTGCGAAAAATGTCCTGCTCGGCGAGCGCGTCGCGGGCGGCGCCGAAGCGATCCGCCAACCGCGCGTGGAGTTCGAGGAACCGGATCTGCCCCTCGACGCCGAGTCGCTTCTCGCCTTCCTTCGTCGATTTCCTCGACACCGGCGTGCCCTTCTGCGTGAAGAGCGCAGCGCACACGCCATCGAAGAACCGGCCAGCTTCGGGCGTGGCCAGCGCTGCGCGGATCGCTGCGATGCGCGGGACCTCGCTCTTGCCGTCGTGGCATTCGAGGTGGCCGAGGTACTGCTCGAGCATCGTGCGCAGGGGGAGATCCGCAGCAAGTTCGGCCGCGACGTCCGCATCCGTCCCGACCAACATGCCGGCCTCGATCGCGGCGAGCGCTGCGCCAACGGCATCCTCCTCGCCATCAGTGAAGGCCCACCACTCCGCGCGGCGCTGCCACACCCGCATGCAGAGCGCTTTCGCACCGCTCAGTCCATAGCGTTCGACGAGCGTGGAGAACGACCGCCCGGGCTCGTCGTCGGGGCGGCGGGCCTGCCCTGTCACGAAGGCGCGCCACGCCTCTTCCAGCAGGGGCGAGGTGCGGTCGGCGAGGGTGAGTGCGCCCGCCGCTTCGTCGAGCGGCGCGCGTTCGAGCAGTTCGAGGAACCACCCATGGAACGTATTGATCGTGACGCCCGGACGCGCGTCGAGCACGCGCTCGAAGAGACCCCGCGCCGCGGGGACCAGCGAGCGTGCCGCTTCGGCATCGAGTTGCCGTTCGACGAGGAATGCGACGATCGCGGTGTCGTCCGCCCGGGCAAGCTGCCGCAGCCACTCCTCGAGGCGCGCGCGCATCTCCTGCGCGGCTTTCCGCGTGAACGTGATCGCGAGGATCTCCGACGGCGCCGCACCCGCGAGCAGCAGCCGCAGGATCCGCGAGACGAGGAGCCAGGTCTTGCCCGATCCGGCACAGGCCTCGACCACGACGCTGGCGCGGGGGTCCAGTGCGCGTTCCGCTTCGGCTGCGTTCATGCCCAGTGGTCCCGGCGGCACAGCCCGCGCATCTCGCAATGCACGCACGTGGCCTCGTCGCCATGGGCAGGCATCGGCGCCCCGGCGCGCGCCCTGGAGAGACTGTCGACCAGCCGCCGCCCCTCGGCATCGCCGGCTTTCCGCGCGTCGCCCGTCAACGGGATCGCCTCGACCTTCGGTTCGTCGACAGTCACGAAGCCCGCCGCGCTCGCGCCGTCGACGAGAAAGGCATAGCTCGGAAGCTGGACATCGTTGCCGGCGAGGCCTTGCACGAGCCTCGACTTCGGAACCGTCTTGTAGTCGAGCACGTCGCGTTCACCCGGCCCGCGCACGTCGATGCGATCGAGCCTTCCGTGAAAGATCACGGCGCTGCCGTTGGCCAGCACGAGAGGTCGTTCGCGCTTCACCTCGCCCTCGGACCAGCGCCATCCCTCCGATTCCCTTGCGAGGTGGAAGTCGAGGTAGGACTCGATGCGCTTGCGCCATCGCGATGCCCACGCGGGCGCGAGCGGGTCGAACGCGGCGACGGGATCGAACACTTCGTCGGTGATGGCGTGGAGCGCTACCGAGAGCACGTCGCGCGGCGCCTCGGAGGCGACCGGATGGCGCTTGTGAAAGAGGTAGAGGACCCGATGCACCAGCTCCCCGAGGTCACGCTTGTCCAGCATGTCGGTGAGATCGTCGAGCTGCGCGAGGCCCAGTTGATGGCGGGCGTGGAATCGATACGGGCATGCGACGAAGCTGCCCCACGCGCTCACCGAGATCCGCTCGGGCAGCAGGTCCGGCGCGGACGGCGCGGGCATCGCCGGCGGCACGGGCAGCGCCGCGACGAACGGGGCCGGTACGGCTGCCGCCGCGATCTGCGCGCGCAGCGTCTCGTCGCGCAGCGAGGTGCCCCAGGCGATGTCGTGGAACGTCTCGATGGCGTCGAGCCATGGTCCGGGCGGCGCCTCGGCACCGTCGCGCCGCGCGAGCCACGTGACGAACGTGCGATCGGCGTCGAGCAGCAGTGCGGCCAGATCCTCCCGCTGCCGCGCCACGGCGAGCGCGGCGGTCGGCAGTGCGAGTTCCTGGCGGACGGCATCGTTGAAGAAGAGGCCCGGCGCGGCGCGCTGCGGCAGCCGTTCCACGTCGGCGCCGAGCAGCACGACACCGTCGAAGCGCCGCAGACGGAGCCCGCCGAGATGGCTCATCACGACCGGGCTGCGGATGTCGCGATCGCGGAAGAGCGCGGTCTCCAATTCACCGTCGAGCCAGCGTCGCCATTCGCCGAAGGCCAGGGGAAGCGCGTCGGCGCGCGTGTCGGCTTCGAGGCGGGAGAGGCAGTCGAGGACCTGGGCGCCCGCGGGATCGGCCGACAGCCCCGCAGAGACGCCGAGCAGGTCGAGGGACTCCCGCAGACGCGCGAGCCAGCCGTGGGCGGGTGCACGTGTCGCTTCGAGGGGCCGGCGCGATGCCCGGAGGCGGTCGATCACGCCGAGGACGTCGACGCCACCGGCATCGGCCGCCGCCCGTGCGGCGACGCGTTCGAGACCGGTGACGATGTTGTCCTCGCGGATCCACCGCTCCATGCGAGCCACGGCGTCGCGGCGGAAGTCCTCCGGGCGGTCGGAGAACACGTAGGGTGACTTCAGGAGATCGAGCAGCCCGAGGGCCGGAAAACCGTCGACCACGCAGTCGAGCCAGCGCGCGACGACGGTGGCAGCAGCGACGGTGGAAAGCGTCCAGCCGGTCTCGTCCTGCACGAGGATGCCCGCACGTTCCAGCAGGGCCCGGAGGCGTCGGGCCGCGAGACGATCGAGCGCGACGATGGCGATCCGCTCAGCGCCCTCTGCGAGCCACTGGCGGATGCGCAGATCGGCGGCTGCAGCCTCGTCCTCGAGGTGCAACGCCCCGTAGAGGGACATCCGCCCGCGGGCAGGATCGTCGGGAGATTCGTCTGCGAAGCGTCCGGCCCTCACGGCGAGCGGCGCGGCATGTGCGGCGGGGAGTGCCTCGGCGAGCATGCGGGCGAACGGCGCGTCGTCGAGGGCGATGTCACCTTCCACGATGACGACCGGTGCCCGCGCGCTCCAGCGATCGAGAAAAGCCGCTTCCGAAGGGTTCCGCGGTCCCGGATCGATCAGCCACAGTGGACCCGGCGCGGCATCTGCAGCGGCGGCGAGGCCCAACTGGTAGCGGCTTGCGCTGTCGCCATCCCCGGCCAACCGGCGCCAGGTCTCGAAGGCGATGCGCGCTTCGAAACGCATGGACGCGTTGTCGGCGGCGCCGTAGGCCCGGGCGATCCGCCTCGCGAACTCGTCGAGCGATGCCGGGAGGCCGATCCGGTGGAGCGACAATTCATCGGAGAGTTGTCGGAGTTCGCGCGCAGCGGCCCAGAGCGCGCCGCGGGCGACCAGCCCCTGTTCGCGCAGCACGCCATAGAGGACGAGTTCGCGTTGGGCATCGGCAAGCCTCGGCCCGGTGACTGGCTGCTGATCGGCAAGCTCGCGCAGCGTCGTGATCCGGGGCAGCAGCAGGGCGGGGCCCTGTGCCGCGGCGATCAGCGCGCGGGCGAAAGCACCTGCCGGCGAGAGCGACGGCAGGACGATCGTGAGATCCGAAAGATCGGGCAGCGCGGCACGATGACGCTCGACGAGGCATCGCGCCGATTCGGCCGCCAAATCGGCCCTGGGGAGCCGCAGGCGGTCGATCGGATTCAATTCGGACGACGGGTGAAGCGGACGGCGGGGCGATGACCGCGTCGACAGGCATGACGGCCGGCGTCGCGGCCGGCGCTATCCGCCGCCTGACTCCGGACGGGCCTGCCGCCCGGGAACATCACCGCTCCAGGAGATGCGCCTTCGGCTTCACGCCCTTCCACTCGTCGGCGTCGGCCGGACCGTCCTTCTTCTCGATGATGGGCTTCCAGGTCTTGGAGAGTTCGGCGTTCAGTTCGATGAAATCGCGCTGGTCGGCAGGCACATCGTCTTCCGCATAGATGGCCTCCACGGGGCATTCCGCCACGCAGAGCGTACAGTCGATACATTCGTCGGGATCGATCACGAGGAAATTGGGTCCCTCGCGAAAACAGTCGACGGGACACACGTCCACACAGTCTGTGTACTTGCACTTGATGCAATTCTCGGTAACGACGTAGGCCATGTTGTCTGGTCCAGATTGGGGGATGCGGATACGATGTTTTCCCGGGCCACGGCAGGCTCCGAGGACACCGGCGCGGGATTGTAACGCGACCCGCCTTTTCAACGCCTTCGGATTTGGGCTAGGATGCGAGCGCCTCCTCGAAAGCGCCAACCGGTGCGGTTGTGATCCAGGTTGCGATCCAGTTGGTCGTCCGCCTCCCCAGATTCCCCAATCCGGTGCGGTGACCAGTTCGATTGCGGGCAGACCCCGACTTCGAATGTTTTGGAAGAACGGTGCAGAGCGCCGGCGCATGATGCCGGGCAGGGTTGCGAGACACGCGAATCACGCGAGCAGCGCAGACCATAAAAGCGCGGACCATGCGTGGGATAGCGTGGCACAGCTTGGGATAGCGTGGCACAGACCCCCGGGCAACCATCACCTCAGTTCGAGTTCCAAGTTCGATCCCCTACCCGAAGAGCCGCGGTTTTCCAGGCTCCTTCCCCACCCGATTCATGTCTTTCAAGTTCCGATGAGACACGCCGATGAGTGACCACATTCAGCATGTGACCGATGAAACCTTCGAAACGGAGGTTCTGCAGGCCGATATCCCGGTGCTCGTGGATTTCTGGGCCGAGTGGTGCGGTCCCTGCAAGCAGATCGCCCCATCCCTCGACGAACTCGCGGCCGAGTACGCCGGGCGCCTCAAGGTCGCCAAGATCAACATCGACGAGAACCAGTCCACGCCGCGCAAACTCGGAGTGAAGGGCATCCCGACGCTCCAGATCTTCAAGAACGGCAGTCTCGAGGCGCAGAAGGTCGGCGCCGTTCCGAAATCCCAGCTGAAGGCATTCATCGACAGTGTCATCTGAGTCCACCACCGTCCACGACGCGTCCAGCGTCGACCCGGACGCGCCGGCCGAAGCTTCGGCCAACGACGCGCAGGCCCAGCCGAATCCCGGGCGCCACGGACACCCCCGGCAACGCCGGAATACGCCGCCTCCCCCCCGTCCCACGGGGGTGCCGATGCATCTCTCCGACCTGAAGAACCTGCACGTGACGGAACTCGTCGAGATGGCGCAAGCCAACGAGATCGAGAATGCCAACCGTCTGCGTAAACAGGATCTGATCTTCGCGCTGCTGAAGAACACCGCCAAGCGCGGGGACAGCATCTTCGGAGACGGCACGCTGGAGGTGCTGCCGGATGGCTTCGGCTTCCTGCGGTCGCCCGACACGTCCTACCTCGCCGGGCCCGACGACATCTACGTCAGCCCTTCGCAGATCCGACGCTTCAACCTGCACACCGGCGACTCCATCCAGGGCGAGATCCGCACGCCGAAGGACGGTGAGCGCTACTTCGCACTGGTCAAGGTGGACCGCGTCAACGGCGAGCCGCCCGAGAACGCGAAACACAAGATCCTCTTCGAGAACCTCACGCCGCTGTTCCCCACCGAGCAGTTCCTGCTCGAGCGCGAGATCAAGTCCGAAGAGAACCTCACCGGCCGCATCGTCGACATCATCGCGCCCATCGGCAAGGGCCAGCGCGGTCTGCTGGTGGCGAGCCCGAAGAGCGGCAAGACGGTGATGCTCCAGCACATCGCCCACTCGCTGATGGCGAACTATCCGGAAGTGGTCCTGATCGTGCTGCTCATCGACGAGCGCCCCGAGGAAGTGACCGAGATGCAGCGTTCGGTGCGTGGTGAGGTGGTGTCGTCGACCTTCGACGAACCGGCCACGCGACACGTGCAGGTCGCCGAGATGGTGCTGGAGAAGGCGAAGCGCCTGGTGGAGCACAAGAAGGACGTTGTGATCCTGCTGGACTCGATCACCCGCCTTGCCCGCGCCTACAACACCGTCGTCCCGGCCTCCGGCAAGGTGCTGACCGGTGGCGTCGACTCCAATGCCCTGCAGCGCCCGAAGCGTTTCTTCGGCGCCGCGCGGAACATCGAGGAAGGCGGTTCCCTCACGATCATCGCCACGGCGCTGATCGACACTGGCTCCCGGATGGATGACGTCATCTACGAGGAGTTCAAGGGTACCGGCAACATGGAAATCCACCTCGACCGCCGGATGGCCGAGAAGCGGATCTACCCCGCGATCAACGTGAACCGTTCGGGCACGCGCCGCGAGGAGCTTCTGATCCGCCAGGAGATCCTGCAGAAGATCTGGGTGCTGCGGAAGCTGCTGTACCCGATGGACGAGCTGGAAGCGACGGAATTCCTGACCGACAAGCTGCGGTCGACGAAGAACAACGCCGACTTCTTCGATTCGATGCGTCGCGGCTGAAGCCGCGACGGAGTGAAGTGGGCGCGGCTGACGCCGCAACGGTGTGAATTAGCCGCGACTGCAGCCGTGGCGGAGTTGATCGACCGCGGCTGAATCCGTGGTGGGGCGCGGTCCGGTGGCGGGGTGCTTGCCCCGCACCTGATTTGTCAGGATAATCCGCGCCCTTGCGATGGGAGGTTTCATCGCCACGGATTGCTACGAATCGGCTACGAATCGCTACGAGTCGCCACGAATCGCTACGGATAGCCACGATAGCCATGATCGGGGTCCCGGTGGTCAGTCCTCAACGGACCGCCTCCCCTCAACTGCCGCGCGGTCGGAAATCGCCCGGCACAGCCAGGACAGCACACCATGAAGCAGGGCATCCATCCCGAGTACAAGGAAGTCATCTTCCACGACCCCGGTGCGAATTTCTCGTTTCTGACCAAGTCGACCATCGAGACCAAGAATCGCGAGAAGATGAAGTGGGAAGACGGCAACGAGTATCCCGTCATCCGCGTCGAAATCTCCTCGGCCTCGCACCCGTTCTACACGGGCAAGCAGAAGATCATGGACACCGCCGGACGGGTCGAACGCTTCCGTCAGCGCTACAGCCGCAGCCCGAAGGTAGCGAAGTAAGCTTCGGTTCCGGCATCGCGAGAAGGCAGCCTCCGGGCTGCCTTTTTCGTTTGTCGAACGAGAATCCCGAGTCCGTACCGCCATGACGACGTCCGTCACCGCAGACCGCCCTTCAAGCCATCCCGCACGGGAGCGTCGCGCGTGATCTTCGGCGCCGCGCGGTTGCGCTCCGACGCGCTCGCGTCCTTCCTCGAGACCCACCGCACGCTGGTCACCGTGGTGCTGTGCGCCGCATGGATGATTCCCGGCCTTGTGGGCCGGGACCCCTGGAAGCCGGACGAGGCGTTCGTCCTGGGCGTGGTCCACCAGATGATGCTGTCGGGCGACTTCGTCGTGCCGGCGCTGGCGGGTGAGACCTTCCTGCGCTTCCCGCCCTTCTATTACCTCACTGCTGCCGTTTTCGGAAAGGTGCTCACGCCGCTGCTGCCGCTGCACGACGCAGTGCGGCTGGTGAATCTCGCCTACGGGGCGGCAACGCTCAGCCTGATCGCGGCGACGGTCGCACGGCTCCACGGCAACGGCCGGGGCTGGCTCGCGCCGCTGCTCCTCATCGGTTGTGTCGGCATGGTGCAACCGGCCCACCAGCTCGTGCCGGACAACGCACTCCTGACCGCCTTCGCCCTGGCGCTCTACGGCTTCGCGGTGGTCCCGACCCAGGCAATCCGAGGCGGTCTCGCCGTGGGCACGGCCATCGGTCTGGCCTTCCTGTCTCGCGGCATCCTCTGCGCGCTTGCGCTGACCGTCACGACCCTGCTCCTGCCGCTCGTCTGCCGGCCGTGCCGGACGACCAGGGCCTGGCGCTGGCTGCTGGTGGCCTCGCTGGCCGCGCTGCCCTGGCTGGTGATCTGGCCAGCGCTGCTGTACGCACGGGATCCAGCGCTCGTCAGTGAATGGCTCTCGATCCACGAGTTCGGCCGGTATCGATTCGATCTTCCCGGCGCGGGCAAGGGGACGGCTGTCTACTACGTCAAGGTGTTGCCCTGGTTCGCCTGGCCGGTACTGCCGTTCGCGCTCTGGACGCTTTGGCGGGGCCGACGCGCGATGCTCGACCAGGTTGCGCTGACGGCGCCGGCGCTGCTGTTCGTCACGACACTTCTGCTGCTCAGCACCTCTCACGACAAACGGGAGCTTCTCGCGCTGCCGCTGCTGGTGCCGTTGGCTGTTCTGGCGGCTGGCGGCCTGGCGGATCTGCGTCGGGGCGCGCTCAATGCCTTCTTCTGGTTCGGTATCGCCTTCTTCCTGTTCTTCATTGCGGCGGGCTGGGTCTACGGCATCGCCGTGGAGTTCGGCGTCCCCGCGCGCCTCGCCGCGCACATGGCCCGCATGGAACCCGGCTACGTCGCACGGACCGGGGCCTTGATGCTTGCATTCGCGGGAATCCTCACCCTGGGTTGGCTGCTCGCGCTCTTCAACATCCGACGCTCGCCGGAGCGGCCGTTCCTGGTCTGGGCGGTCGGCGCCACGGCTTTCTGGGGTGTGCTGACGAGCCTCATGTTCGGATACCTCGACCACGCGAAGTCCTATCGGGAGATGGTCGCCTCGCTCGGAGCGGCCCTGCCGGCCGAGCGACGTTGCGTGGCGAGCCTGGCGCTCGGCGATTCCCAGCGGGCCCTCCTCCACTACTACCTGGGGCTCGTGACGCAACGGATCGAGAGCGGCGTCCACATCGACACCTGTGATCTTATGCTGGTGGAGGGCAAGCGGAACACAGGCACGCTGGAAGGCCCCTGGCAGCTGCTCTGGGAAGGACACCGCAGCGGGGACAACCGGGAACGGTTCCGTCTCTACCGAAGCACCGTGGCCACCAGCGGCCAGACGACCGAGGGACCCGAATGACGGCTGCCACCGTGATGCATCTCCCGGACGACGCACGGGATCACGCCGACCTCGTCGGCCGCTTCCGCTGGCAGGTGCCGGCGCAGTTCAACATCGGCGTCGATGTCTGCGGACGGCACGCCCTGGACCGCGACCGCATCGCCCTGCACTACGAAGACGAGGACGGTACCGCGGCCACCTGGACGTTCCACCAGGTGCAGGCCCGGGCCAATGCGTTGAGTCATGCGCTTGCCGCCCACGGCATCGGCCGCGGCGACCGTGTCGCCATCGTCCTGCCACAGCGACCGGAAGCGGCGATCTCGCACGTGGCGATCTACCAGATGGGCGCGATCGCCGTCCCGCTGTCGCATCTCTTCGGGCCCGAGGCGCTGGAGACGAGGCTGCGCGACGCCGGTGTCGCCATCGCCATCGTGGACGCCGAAAGCCTGCCGAAGGTGCAGTCCGTGCACGACCGCCTGCCGGGGTTGCAGCACCTGATCGGCGTGGCGGGTGCTGCAGGGGCTCGGGTGCTTCCCTGGGACGCCCTGATCGCCAGGGCCTCGGACGCCTTCACGCCGGTCGCCACAGCCGCCGACGACCCCGCGCTCATCATCTACACGAGCGGGACGACCGGGGCGCCGAAGGGCGCGCTCATCCCGCATCGCGCGTTGATCGGCAACCTCTCCGGATTCTCCTGCTCGCACGACTTCTTTCCCCAGCCGGGCGACGTCTTCTGGTCGCCCGCGGACTGGGCGTGGACGGGAGGCCTCTTCGACGCCCTGCTGCCAGTGTGGCACTACGGACTGCCGCTCGTGGCCCACCGGGGACGATTCGATCCCGAGCACGCCTGCCGGCTCATGGAGCGCTACCGCGTGCGCAACGCGTTCCTGTTCCCGACGGCGCTCAAGATGATGATGAAGGACGTCGCCGACGTGCGCGGCCGCTTCGACATCCGACTGCGCAGCATGATGAGTGGGGGCGAATCCGTCGGCGAGACGCTGCTCGGCTGGGTCCGCGAGCAGTTCGGCGTGAGCATCAACGAGATCTTCGGGCAGACCGAGGCCAACTACGTGATCGGGGGTTGCTCCAGCGTGTTCGAACCGCGCCCGGGTGCCGTGGGGCGCCCGTACCCGGGGCACCGGATCGCCCTGCTCGACGACGCCGGGGCGGAGCTGCCCGACGACACCCTGGGGGAGATCGCCGTGCTCGCGGAAGACGACCCGGTGGTGTTCCTCGGCTACTGGAACAACCCCGACGCGACCGAAGCCAAGTACTCGGGTCGCTGGCTGCGCACCGGCGACCTCGCCGTGCGCGATGCCGAGGGCTACTACTGGTACCGCGGCCGCACGGACGACGTGATCAAGAGCGCCGGTTACCGTATCGGACCCGCAGAGATCGAGAACTGCCTCCTGAGGCACCCGGCTGTCGCGAACGTGGCAGTGGTGGCCGTTCCGGACGAGACGCGTGGCAGCCTCATCAAGGCCGTCATAGTCCTCACCCCGGGCCACGCCCCGGATGCCGGGACCGAGTCGGCCCTGTCGACCCACGTACGGGAACGACTGGCGCCCTACCAGTGCCCGAAGCTGTTCGAGTTCGTGGCATCGCTGCCCATGACCACCAGTGGCAAGGTCCAGCGACGCCTGCTGCGCGACACCCCCGGAAGCCCGCCGAAGTCATGACCGATTCCCTGCAACGATTCCTGTTCGAGAACACGCCGGTACGCGGCCATCTCGTCCATCTCGACGCCACGTGGCGTGCCGTGCTGGAGCGCCACGAGTACCCCGAACCGCTCCGCGCCCTGCTGGGCGAACTCATGGCCGCCGGTGCCCTGCTCTCCGCGACGCTCAAGTTCGAGGGCGCACTCATCATGCAGATGCAGGGGGGCGGGCCGGTGACGCTCCTGGTGGTGGAGGTCACGAGCGAAGGCACGCTCCGCGCGACTGCGTCGTGGGAGGGCGATCTCCCGCAGGGGACGATGCAGGATCTCGTCGGCGGTGGCCGCTTCGCGATCTCGCTCGTACCCGGAGACGGCTCGCAGCCCTACCAGGGCATCGTCGATCTTCACGGCGATACCGTGGCCGAGGTGCTCGAACACTACATGGCGGCGTCCGAACAACTCGAGACGAAGCTCTGGCTCGCGTGCGACGACCGTCAGGCGGCCGGGATGCTCATCCAGAAACTGCCCGCCACCGAGGAATCCGATCTCGATGCGTGGGCGCGCGTGAACCACCTCGCCGGCACCCTGAAGAACGACGAGCTGCTGCGCCTGCCCGCGCGCGAGGTCATCCGGCGGCTCTTCCACGAGGAGGACGTGCGTCTCTTCGAGGCCACGCCGCTCGCCTTCCGCTGCTCGTGCTCCCGGGACCGGGTCATCGGCATGCTGCGGATGCTCGGTCGCGACGAGGTCCATTCGATCCTGGAGGAACGCGGCAAGGTCGAGGTCACCTGCGAGTTCTGCCGCAAGCGCTACACGCTCGATCCGGTGGACGCCGAGCAGGTGTTCGCGGCCGAGGTGCAGACCCCGCCGGGTCGCACGCGCCACTAGGCGGACTGCGATTGATCCGCGCGGTCGCGACGGCACCGCCATGAGCGAAGCCCCGGACCGCCTGCGGATCGACAAGTGGCTGTGGGCTGCGCGGTTCTTCAAGACGCGTTCCCTCGCCTCGGACGCCGTCGATGGCGGCAAGGTGCAGGTGAACGGCGAGCGCGTGAAGCCCGCCAAGGCCGTGAAGGCGGGCGACCGCCTGTCGATCCGCATCGGGGCGTTCACCTGGCAGATCGAGGTGATCGCCCTGTCCGATCGCCGGGGTCCGCCCCCCACGGCACAGCTCCTCTACACCGAGAGCGAGGAAAGCCGGGTGGCCCGCACGCGCGTCGCCGACGAACTCCGGGCGAGCCGCCCCACGAATCCGCTGCACAAGGGCCGCCCCACGAAGAAGGATCGTCGGGAGATGGATCGCTTCCAGGACGACAACGACTGACCGGCTGCCGGGCGCGATGCTGTGACGCACCACGCCCTCGACAGTGCCCGGAAGCCGCGCGTAGACTGACGGCCGCTTTTGCGGTGCAGCACCCCCGGGCTCTGCGCCACCCGCCCTCCGGGTGACGACGGCTCCCGCCACGACCGTGGCGCCGGGGACACGACAACAGGAGAGACAGTCATGGACGATGTGGTGATCGTGGGTGCGGTCCGCACCGCGGTGGGCAAGTTCGGCGGGACGCTCGCGAAGATTCCCGCGCCGCGCCTCGGTGCTGCGGTGATCCAGGCCCTCCTTGCCCGAACGGGCGTGAAGGCCGATGCCGTGAGCGAAGTCCTCCTGGGCCAGGTCCTCGCGGCCGGCTCGGGCCAGAACCCGGCCCGACAGGCAGGCATCTTCGCCGGCCTCCCCGACATGGTCCCGGCCATGACCATCAACAAGGTGTGCGGCTCCGGCCTCAAGGCGACCCACCTCGCCGCCCAGGCCATCAAGGCCGGCGACGCCGAGATCGTGATCGCGGGCGGGCAGGAGAACATGAGTGCCGCCCCCCACGTCCTCTCGAACTCCCGCGACGGTTTCCGGATGGGCGACACGAAGCTCGTCGACTCGATGATCGTCGACGGCCTGTGGGACGTCTACAACCAGTACCACATGGGCACGACCGCCGAGAACATCGCGGCCAAGTGGGGCGTGACGCGCGAGGAGCAGGATGCCTTCGCCGCCGCCTCGCAGCAGAAGGCCGAGGCCGCGCAGAAGGCCGGGAAGTTCAAGGACGAGATCGTCGGGATCGAGATCCCGAGCCGCAAGGGCCCGGCCACGATCTTCGATACGGATGAATACCCGAAGCACGGGACCACCGTGGAATCCCTCGCCGCCCTGCGCCCCGCCTTCGACAAGGCCGGCTCGGTGACCGCCGGCAACGCGTCCGGGCTGAACGACGGCGCCGCGGCAGTGATGATGATGTCGGCCCGCAAGGCTGCCGAACTGGGTCTCAAGCCGCTCGCGAAGATCCGTGCGTACTCCTCCGCCGGCGTCGATCCGAAGTTCATGGGCATGGGCCCGGTGCCCGCGAGCCGGCTGTGCCTGTCGAAGGCTGGTTGGTCGGTGGAAGACCTCGATCTGCTCGAGATCAACGAAGCCTTCGCCGCGCAGGCGATCGCGGTGAACCGCGACATGGGCTGGGACACCTCGAAGGTGAACGTGAACGGCGGCGCCATCGCGATCGGTCACCCGATCGGTGCCTCGGGCTGCCGCATCCTCGTCACGCTCATCCACGAGATGATCCGGCGCGACGCGAAGAAGGGCCTCGCCAGCCTGTGCATCGGCGGCGGCATGGGCGTCGCCCTCGCGATCGAACGCTGAAACCGATCCCATTCCAGGACAGCAGGCTGCAAGACCGGCAACGCAGCGGTCACGGAGAACGAAAATCATGAACGGACGTGAAGTGGTGGTGGTGAGCGGTGTGCGCACCGCAGTGGGTGACTTCGGCGGCAGCCTCAAGGACTTCGCCCCGACGGACCTCGGCGCACGCGTGGTGAAGGAGGCGATCTCGCGCGCCGGCATCACGGGGGCCGACGTGGGTCACGTGGTGTTCGGCAATGTCCTCCAGACCGAGCCGAAGGACATGTACCTGTCGCGCGTGTGCGCCATGCTGGGCGGCATTCCGCAGGAGACGCCCGCGATGACGCTGAACCGGTTGTGCGGCAGCGGCCTGCAGGCGATCGTGAGCGCGGCGCAGATCATCGCGCTGGGTGACGCCGATATCGCCCTGGCCGGTGGCGCGGAGAGCATGAGCCGCTCGGGTTACATGATGCCCGCCGCGCGCTGGGGCCAGCGCATGGGCGACGCCGCGTTGATCGACTGGATGAGCGGCGCACTCGCCGATCCGTTCGACGGTCAGCACATGGGGGTGACGGCGGAGCGCATCGCGGAGCGCTGGAGCCTCTCGCGAGAACTGCAGGACGCCTACGCGCTGGAGAGCCACCATCGCGCCGCTGCGGCGATCGCCGCGGGCCGGTTCCGCGACCAGATCCTGCCGATCGAGATCAAGTCGAAGAAGGGCACGGTGGTGTTCGACACCGACGAGCACGTGCGCACGGATGCGAAGCCCGACGACATGTCGAAGCTGCGCGCGGTTTTCCAGAAGGACGGCACCGTGACGGCAGGCAATGCCTCCGGGCTCAACGACGCCGCCGCCGCGGTGGTGCTGATGGAACGGAGCGTGGCCGAGAAGCGTGGCCTGAAGCCGTTGGCGAAGCTGGTGGGCTACGGCCACGCCGGCGTGGACCCGAAGATCATGGGCATAGGCCCGGTCCCCGCGGTGACGAATGCCATGAAGCAGGCGGGCCTCACCGTCGCGCAGATGGACGTCATCGAATCCAACGAAGCCTTCGCGGCACAGTCGTGCGCCGTGGCGAAGGACCTCGGGTTCGACCCGGCGAAGGTGAATCCGAACGGCGGCGCGATCGCGCTCGGCCACCCGATCGGGGCCACGGGTTGCATCATCACGATCAAGGCGCTGTACGAACTGCAGCGCATCGGCGGCCGCTACGCGCTCGTCACCATGTGCATCGGTGGCGGTCAGGGCATCGCGGGCATCTTCGAACGGATCGGCTGAGTTCGGTCCTTCGGGAGCGGATGCACGCATCCGTTCCCGGGGCCGGCTTCACCGCGCCTCGCGAGCCACCCACCAGGTCAGCAATTCATCCGAAGGCATCGGTTTCGCGAGCAGGAATCCCTGGGCCTCGTCGCATCCGCGCTCACGGAAGAAGGCCAGTTGCGAGGGCGTCTCGATGCCCTCCGCCAGCGTCTTCAACCCCAGCGTCTTCGCCATCCCGATGATCGCGGTCGTGATCACGGCATCCTCGGGATCGTCGGTCACGTCGTTCACGAATGACCGGTCGATCTTCAATCGGTCGAGCGGCAGCCGGCGCAGGTACGCGAGCGACGAGTAGCCCGTCCCGAAATCGTCGACCGAGATCTGGATGCCTCGGGCCTTCAACCGGTCGAGCACGCCGCGCGCCTCCTCGACGTCCTCCATGATGGCGCTCTCCGTCAGTTCCAGTTCGAGCTGGGAGGCGTCCAGGCCGTGCGTCTCGAGGGCGCTTCGTACCATCTCCTCCAGTCCGCGTTGGCGGAACTGCACGGCCGAGACGTTGATCGAGACCGGCACGTCCATCGCGGCCTCGCGTCGCCATTCCGCGCACTGCCGGCACACCTCGCGGATGACCCATTCCCCGACGGCGAGGATCATGCCGGACTCCTCGGCGATCGGGATGAAACGCTCCGACGGCACGGGCCCGAGATCGGGATCGGTCCAGCGCAGCAGGGCCTCCAACCCTGCGACACGGTCGGTAGCGAGGTCGATGCGCGGTTGGTAATGCACGCTGAATTCGCCACCGCGCAGCGCGCGTCGCAGGCGGGCCTCGATGTCGACGCGCTCCAGCACGCGCGAGTTCATCGCCTGCGTGAAGAACTGGAAGTTGTTCCGCCCCACCGCCTTCGCGTGATACATCGCCGCATCCGCGTTCCGCAGCAGCACGGGGAACTCCGTCCCGTCCTCGGGATACATCGCGACACCGATGGACGGCGTCACCGAGAGGTTCATGCCGTCGATGGAGAACGGGTCCGAGATGACTTCGAGAACCTTCATCGCAACCGCCGCAGCGTGATCCGGTTCGTCGAGATCCTGCAGCAGCAGTACGAATTCGTCGCCACCCTGCCGGCTCACGGTATCGGCTGCGCGTACGCAACCGGCAAGCCGGCGCGCGACCTGCCGGAGCAACTGGTCGCCGACCTGGTGTCCGAGCGAATCATTGATGATCTTGAACCGGTCGAGGTCCATGAACAGCACGGCAAGCCGGGACCCCGTGCGCTGGGCCAGCGGCAGCGCCTTGCGCATGCGGTCCTCCAGCAACGCGCGGTTGGGCAGCCCGGTGAGGAAGTCGTGCTGCGCGAGATGGTGGATGCGCGCCTCCTGAGCCTTCCGCTCGGAGATGTCCTCGAAGACGCCGATGTACTGGGTGATCGTGCCCGCGTCGTCGCGTACGGCCGTGAGGCGGGTCCAGGCAGGGAACACGAGCTGGTCGCGGCGGCGCAGCCACAGCTCGCCTTCCCATCCGGTCTCGCCGGTCGCCGCCGCCCACAGACTCGCGAGGAAATTCGCATCGTGACGACCGGACTCCAGGACCCGCGGCGGTTCACCGAGCACCTCCTCGCGACGGAAACCGGTGATGGCAGTGAAGGCTCTATTGACCGACGCCACGCGACGGCTCTCATCCATGATCATCACGCCCTCGTGGCTGCTCTCGAACACCTTCGCTGCGAGCCGGACCTCGTGTTCCGCCAGCTTCCGGTCGGTGATGTCGAGCATCACGCCGTTGTAGATGATCTCGTCGTCAGCCACGTGAGTGGGGCGCGAAATCCCCTGCCACCACTTGATCCGGCCATCGGGATAGAGCAACCGCCCCTCGTAGTTCCAGACACCGCCGGAGCGGTTCGACTCCTCGATCGATTCGACCCAGCGCGCGCGGTCATCGGGGTGTATGACCGAGCCGACATCCTCCAACTGCGCCTCCGTGAGCCCGAAGATCTCCGACAGGCGCGGACTGATCCACCGAAAGCCCCGCGTGCCGTCCTTGCGTTCGACCCATTGGTACACCGCACCCGGCAGATTGGCGGCCAGATCGCGAAAGCGCTGCTCGCTCTGGCGGATGCGCGTCTCGGCGCGTGTGCGCTCGGTGATATCGGTGGAGGCGAATGCCACCGCGGTGATGACACCCTCCGCATCGGGGATCGGAGCGAGCAGGATGTGATACAGCTTTCGCGCGAAGCGGGGGTCCCCCATTTCCGCTGTGGCGGAGAACGACTCCCCGGCGAGGGCACGCCCGATCAAGCCCTGGAGCCGCTCGGCTTCGTTGGGGAGATGGACGCTGTGCGCAAAGATGTCGTCGCCGATCGAGACGGGCACGCCGTAGAGGCGTTCGAACTCCCTGCGATAGGCGGCGTTTCCCGCCATAAGGCGACCATCGGCCCCGATGGCCGCAAGCGGCTGCTCGATGGCCTCGATCAGCGCGGCCTGCACGGCAGCATGGCTTTCCACTTCTCTCGACAGATCCGGAGAGACGCGAGACGTATCGATCGGTGACTCCTTGCTCATGACTTCCAGGGATGGCCACCTGTGACCGCGATCCGGACACAACGGTGCTGGTGCCACGCGTGCGCAGCCTGAATTGTCGCAGCACACCATGCGCCGGCAGAAACGATTTCGGCCTTGACATACCAGCTCGCGGGGCTAGAATCCGCCGTGTTTATTGCGCTGCAGCATTGCGGCGTGCATTCCTGTCGGTTCTTTCCTGGAGGACGCATCATGTACGGTATCCCTGAGCAACTCGTCGCGTTCAACAAAAGCAACATTCACGCTTTCCTCGACTACGCCCATCTGGCCGCCGAGAGCGCCGAGAAACTGATCCAGTTCCAGTACAAGACTTCCCAGGCCGCGTTCACCGAGACTGTGAACAACGCGCGCGCGCTGGCCGCGGCGAAAGATCCCCAGGAATTCAGCAGCCTCGCGACCGCCATCGCGCAGCCCGCAGCCGAGAACACGATGGCCTACGCCAAGCACGTCCAGACGCTGTTGGGCGAAGTGCAGGGCGAGTTTGCCAAGTTCTTCGACACCCACGTGAACGAACTCAACAAGCGTGTGACCACGCTGGTGGAACAGGCTTCGAAGTCGGCACCCGGTGGTTCCGACGTGGCCGTGAACGCCGTGAAGTCTGCGCTCTCCGCAGCGAATCAGGCGTACGACGCCGCGACGAAGGCCAGCAAGCAGTTCGCCGAGATGACGGAAGCTTCACTGCAAGCCGTCGGCAGCACTGCCACTGCAAGCCGCAAGAAAGCCGCCTGACCCACACAGGTCGCGCGGTGACAAAAAGCCCCCGATCGGGGGCTTTTTGCTTTTTCGGGCCCGTAGAATCCTGTCACCCTCCCTGGAGCCGTCGATGTCCGCACTGACCCGGAGCCCCGCGTGGCAAGCGCTCGAGACCCACGCACTGACCGCGCGCCGGTTGTCTCTGCGCACGCTGTTTCGTGAGGATCCGGCCCGCTTCGAGACCCACTCGCTCGTCGCCGGACCGCTCTTCATCGACTGGTCCAAGCATCTCGTGACCCGCGAGACGTGGCAGTTGCTGCTGTCACTCGCGCGGCAGCAGGGCCTCGAGTCCGCCATCGGCGATCTTTTCGGGGGTACCCTCGTCAATCACACCGAACGGCGCGCGGCGCTGCATACGGCGCTGCGCGATCGCTCCGGACAAGCCGTTCTGCTGGACGGCCACGATGTCATGCCCGGCGTCCGGGACGTTCTCGCCCGCATGCGGCGTTTCTCCGACGCAATCCGTGACGGTTCACTGCGCGGGCACACGGGGCTTCCGTTCGATGTGGTCGTGAACATCGGCATCGGCGGCTCCGACCTCGGGCCCTTGATGGTGGTGGAAGCGCTGCGCGCCCACATGCGTGACGATCTGCGCGTGCGGTTCGTGTCGAACGTGGACGACACGCACCTGGTGGAAACCCTGCGGGACCTCGATCCGGCGCGGACGCTCTTCATCGTGTCGTCGAAGACGTTCACCACCCAGGAGACGATGACGAATGCCGCATCGGCCCGTCAGTGGCTGGTGACATCCCTCGGCGACGAGGCAGCGGTCGGCGCTCATTTCGCGGCTGTCAGCACCAACGTCGGCGCGACGGCCGAGTTCGGCATTCCAGCCGACCGCGTCTTCGAGTTCTGGGACTGGGTGGGCGGGCGCTATTCGCTCTGGTCAGCCATCGGACTCCCCATCGCGATCGCCGTGGGCATGGACCGCTTCGAGGCTTTGCTGGAAGGCGCCCATGCGATGGACCAGCACTTCCGGTCGGCGCCGCTCGAGATCAACGGCCCGGTCGTACTGGGCCTGCTCGGCGTCTGGTACACGAACTTCCTGGGTTGTGCGACCCACGCCGTCCTGCCGTACGACCAGTACCTTCATCGCCTGCCCGCGTACCTTCAGCAGCTCGACATGGAAAGCAGCGGCAAGCGCATCGATCGCGCAGGCAGTCCCGTGGAACACGCAACGGGGCCGGTCCTCTGGGGCGAAGCCGGGACGAACGGACAACATGCCTTCTTCCAGCTGCTGCACCAGGGAACCCAGATGGTGCCGGCGGACTTCATCGTCGCTGCCCGCGGCGCGCGGCAGCTCGGCAGACATCACGACATTCTGCTCGCCAACTGCCTTGCCCAGACCCAGGCACTCGCCTTCGGCAAGACGGAGTCGGAAGCACGTGGCGAGATGGAGCGCGCCGGCGTGCCGACCGAAGAAGCCCGAAGGCTGGCGCCCTACCGCACGTTTCCCGGCAACCGCCCGAGCACGACCATCCTCCTGGAGTCCCTCACGCCAGCGTCGCTAGGTGCATTGATCGCCCTGTACGAGCACCGCGTCTACGTGCAGTCGGTGATCTGGGAGATCAACCCATTCGACCAGTGGGGCGTCGAACTGGGCAAGCAGCTGGCGGGCGGCGTGCTTTCGATTCTGGAAACCGGTCAGGACAGAGGCGGGATGGATGGCTCGACGCTCGGACTGCTTTCGCGCATCGCGAAGGCGGGCGCGATTTCGCCGATTCAAGGCGACCCGTGAGCGGCCGTTATGCCCGATCGGTGAGGTTGCCCGCAGAGGCATCCTTCGTTTTCGCAATCCACAGAGGCCAACCCCGATCATGAGCGATTCGCAGCAACTCCCTGGAGACGCCTCGACTGAAGGCCCGTTGTTCGGCCGGACCGAGGCGTTGCGAATGATCGGGGACGACGAGGATCTCCTCGCCGAGGTGGCGGCGCTGGCTCGGACGGAAATCACGCGGCAGCTGGGCAGCCTCAACGCTGCACTCGACGCCGGCGATGCAGCCGTCGCGCGGCGCGAAGCCCACACGATCAAGGGCACGGTCGCGACGCTGGGCGCGAACGCGGTACGCGACGCGGCGATGGCCGCCGAGCATGCCGCCCGAGACGGTGATCTCGCTGGCGCGAAGGACCACGCCATCCGCCTGGAGTCCCTCGCGATCCGCCTCGTCGCGGAACTCACTGCCTACCTGGAGGCACCGAGGCCCGCCTGACCTCCCCGCTGCTCGCCTTCGGGGACGAGTCAGCATCCGCGCCTACAGACGGATGAACGTCTCGCGGTAGTACTTCAGTTCGTTGATCGATTCGTAGATGTCGGCAAGCGCCTCGTGCTTCCCGTGCTTGACGAAGCCGGCGGCGATGGCGGGCTTCCAGCGCTTGACCAGTTCCTTCAGCGTGCTCACGTCCAGATTCCGGTAGTGGAAGTAGCCTTCGAGCGCCGGCATGTACCGGGCGAGAAAACGTCGATCCTGGCAGATGGAGTTGCCGCACATCGGAGAAGCGCCCGCCCCGATGAACGGTTTCAGGAATGCGATGGTCTGTGCTTCTGCATCGGCTTCGGACCAGGCGGAGGCTTTCACCCGATCGATGAGGCCCGACTTGCCGTGGGTACCCTTGTTCCAGGCATCCATGCCGTCCAGCACAGCATCTGACTGATGCACTGCCAGCACGGGGCCTTCGGCAACGACTTCGAGATGCTGGTCGGTCACTACGATGGCCACTTCGAGAATGCGATCCGTCTCCGGCGAAAGACCGCTCATCTCCATGTCGATCCAGATGAGGCGGGAATTGTCCTGTGCCATAATTATTTCCAGAATTTCAATCGGTTAATTTTCGCACACCACCCCTGGAACCACCACCCGCAATGCCCATGAACGCACTCACAGCGCTCTTCCTCGCCGCTCTGGCACTCGCCACCGGCACGCGTCTCTGGCTGGCATTCCGCCACGTCAGGCATATCCAATCCCACCGCAATCGCGTCCCGGAGCCCTTCGCGGGCCAGATCGATCTCGCTGCGCATCAGAAGGCCGCCGACTATTCGAGTGCCCGTACGCGCCTCAACGCGGCCGGGATCATCGTCGATGCCCTCCTGCTGCTCGCATTCACCTTCGGTGGCGGTCTCCAGATGCTCGATGGCCTCGCTCAGGGGCAACTGGGCGCGGGCCTCCTCGCTGGCGCCGTATTCATCGGCGCGGTGACAGTCATCTCGTCGTTGGTGGAGATGCCGCTCGACCTCTATCGGGTCTTCGGTCTCGAAACGCGCTTCGGCTTCAACAAGATGACCTTCGGAATGTACGTCGCAGATCTCGCGAAGCAGGCTGCGATCGCGACCGTGTTCGGACTGCCGCTGATCCTCGCCGTGCTCTGGCTCATGAGCAAGATGGGCAGCCTGTGGTGGCTCTGGGTGTGGGTCGTATGGACCGGCTTCAGCATCACGATGCTGGTCGTATACCCGACCTTCATCGCACCTCTCTTCAACAAGTTCGCACCCATGGAAGATGGGGACCTCAAGAAGCGCATCGAGGCACTCCTCACGAAGTGCGGATTCCGCTCCCAGGGGTTGTTCGTGATGGACGGATCGCGCCGCTCGAGCCACGGCAACGCTTACTTCACGGGGTTCGGCCAGGCGAAACGCATCGTGTTCTTCGACACCCTGCTCGCCCGTCTCGAACCGGGGCAGATCGAGGCAGTGCTCGCCCATGAACTCGGCCACTACAAGATGAACCACGTCTTCAGACGGATGGCGTGGACCTTCGGGCTGAGCCTCGCCTTCCTCTGGGTACTGGGTCAGCTTCGCGACGCCGCCTGGTTCTACGAGGGCCTGAACGTCTCCGCGCCTGCGACAGACGCCATGGCACTCATGCTGTTCTTCATGGTGGTGCCGGTGTTCACGTTCCCACTTCGGCCGCTGATGGCCATGTACTCGCGGAAACACGAATTCGAAGCCGACGCTTATGCGGCCCGAAACGCCTCGGGAACCGACCTTGCCAATGCCCTCGTGCGTCTCTACAAGGACAATGCATCGACCCTGACTCCGGATCCGCTGCACTCCGCCTTCTACGACTCGCACCCGCCTGCAGCCGCCCGCATCGCCCGACTCGAACAGATCGCTCACGCGTGACCCTGGAGCCCCATCGATGACCGATATCGCCAGCAGCCTCGTGCGCCAGAAGTGCGCCCCCTGCGAAGGAGGGGTCGACCCGCTCCCCGCCAACGAAGTCACCACTCTCCTTCGGGGCCTCCATGGGTGGACCCTCGAGGGCAAGGCCATCACCAAGACGTACGGCTTCAGCAACTACTACGAAACCATGGCGTTCGTGAACGCGACGGCGTGGGTCTCCCATCGCGAGGACCACCATCCGGACATCCTGGTCGGCTACAAGGAAGCGAAGGTTTCGTACACGACGCACGCGATCGGCGGTCTTTCCACCAACGATTTCATCTGCGCGGCGAAGCTCGACGCCCTGTTTGATCTATAGTCGGGTCGTGGGCATAGACGGGGGTCTCCGACGATTCCGATCCGATCGGAAATTGCGTGCAGCCGCCGTCTTGAGTTGGTGAGGTGATGTCGCGCCGGAGGGCTCAAGTTTCCGCCGATGGCGCAGATAAGGTTCTGAACAACCGGTTCTCCATCGCGGGCGTCCAGCTTTCCTTCCGAGATCCGGTGCGGGTGAGCATCCGCACGCAGCTGAAAAAGGCAAACCCGTCGAAAGACGGGGACGCAAAGCTTCCGGTCTACCGTGCCGAATCGATGGCACCAGGACAGCGGGGCCACCAGGTGTCGGGACGGGTCGGATGGCGTTTCATCCATCGGATCTCCGGTCGATTTCACCCCGCGTATCCCGGAACATCGGCAGAGCCCTTCAGGGTGCCGGATGGGCCGCGGAGAAGCGAGACAACGAAATGAGTGCGCAGACCTCGAACGTGATCAGTTTTCCTCCGGTGCGAGAAGGGACCGGCGATGGCCCGGTGCCGGCGAAGTCTCTCCTGGAGGAGTGTCGCGGCCTCGTGGCCGAGCGCCTGGGGACGGCGCTGGGCGCCGGCTTCGACAAGGTCATCGACGAGCTCTACGAACTCGCCGAGCACGCGCTCGAACGCGACAAGCGCGACTTCTACCTCAAGGCCAAGGAAGCGTGGCCGCACCAGCGAGCCCCCGTCGAAGCCACGTTCCGGGAGCAGCTCGCCGGCCGGTTCTCCCCGCCCATCCAGCAGGACAAGGACGAACAGCCCCAGTTCGCGCTGGTGAAATCGGCGTGGACCGAACTGGCCCTGGTCGCGGACGGTGATCTCGAAGAGGACATGCGATTCGCCGAGCTTGCCTCGAAGATCCGCAATGGCGCGGACGAGGAACTCGTGGCGCTCGACCAGCGCATGGCCATCCTGCTCGAGCGACCGGAACTGGAAGCCGCGGACAATCCGCTCGCGCCGAGCGGCATTGCCGAGGCCTTCCGGGAAGCGCTGAAGCAGGTCGAGTTCGACATCGAGATCAAGCGAATCGCGATCCGCCATTTCGACGAGCATGTGCGTCCGGAAGCGCTCGCCGTCATCCGCGAGATCAACGAGCGCCTGAAGAAGAACGGCATCCTGCCCGTCATCCGCTACGGTTCCAGCAAGAAGCCCCAGACCGGTACAGGCCCCGTGGAAGGCCCCCGCGACGACGGGCCGCAGGTCATAGGCAGCGTGACACTCCCGGTCATGTCCGGTGGCTCCGCTTCGGCCGGCGGCGTTTCCGTTGGCGGGTTGGGCGTGCAGCTTCCTGCAGGCGCGTCGATGGCGGGCCCCGCGGCCACGATGACACTGCAGCCGGGTATCGGCTTTCCCGCTGGCGTTGGCATGGGTACCGCAGTCGCAGGCGCCCCCGGCGCGGGTCTCGTTGGTGCGGTTCCGGGCAGCGCAGTGGCTGGGAGCGCCGCCAGCGTCCCTGGCCAGGGCGGGTTCTCCGCGGACACCGGCGGCGCAGGTGATCCTTTCGCAATGCTTCAGCAACTCCTCCTCGCGAACATGGCGGCGGGTCGCGGCGTTCCGATGCCTGGAGGCACCGGCGGCGCTGGCATGCCGGTAGCGGGCGGTGGTGTTGCGCCGCAGGGCGCGTTTCCCGGCGCACCTGGCAGCGGTATGCCCGGAGGTGCCGGCATCGGGATGGCTGGTTTCCCCGGCCAACAGGGCACTGGGGCCGGACTCGCAGAGGGGCCCGGTGGCCCCTACGGTCCCGGCGGCGGCGGGACACCTGGGGCTGGTGCAACGTTTCCCGGCGCGGGACAGCCGGGCGCCGGCGCCACCGGGTACGCCGGGCAAGGTCCGGGCGGTGGCATCGGGAACGGGGGACTCCCCGGTACGGGTGCTGCGGGCGGTGATTTTCCAGGCTTCGGGGGCACGCCCGGCCCTGGCGGAATGCAAGGGAGTGGCAGCCCTGGCGGCGCCCCGGGATTCGGTGGCGGAAGCCTGGCCGGCACCAATGGTGCGGGCTTCGGTGCCGGCGGTGGTAATGGTGGAGGTGGCGCGCCCGGTATCGCTGGCGCGGGAACTGGAATGCCAGGCGCCGACGGATATGGCACGCCTGGCGCCAATGGATATGGCGGTCCCGGCGTCGGAGGCGCAGGACCAGGCGGCTCTCAGGGCTCGCCGACCAGCGGTTTCGGAGGTGGTGTTGGGGGAGGCCCCGGAGGCACCGGGGGCGCCGCCAGCGGCGCCCAGGCTGGTGGAACCGTTTCCGATGGCCAGTTCGGTTCCGACGTCAACGCGACGCAATCGTTGGGTGGCAGCAGGCTGATCGGTTCGCTCACGCGTCTGCAGCAGGGTGATATCGGCGAGCTTCCGGACGTCTCCCAGGACGTGGGCGACTGGCTCGCGCATCCGCGCCGACGCCTTGAGGATCGCCTGACGGATGCAGATGCACCGAATGTCCTGCGCGCCCTCAAATCCACTTCGCTCGGCCGCAAGATGGGCCAGATGGACACCGTCACGCTCGACATCGTGTCCATGCTCTTCGACCAGATCTTCGGTGATCCCCGCATTCCGGCGGCGATGAAGGCGCTGATAGGGCGCCTTCAGATCCCGATGTTGAAGGTGGCAGTGCTCGACAAGACGTTCTTCTCGCGCAAGTCGCACCCTGCCCGCCACATGCTCGACACCTTGGGTGAGCTGTCGCTGGGGCTTGGCGACGGTTTCGACACCAGTTCGGCGCTGCACGCCCGGATCGAGACCACGCTCACCACCCTCGTCGACGAGTTCGAGGAGGACATGGGCGTCTTCGAGCGCATCACCGCCGAGTTCGAGGCGCTGATCCACGAACTCGAGAACGTCGCAGACGAGTCGGCGAAGCGGGAGGCAGGACGCATTCATGACCGCGAACGCCTGGAGGTTGCTCGCCTCTTCGCCCAGAACGAACTGCGCAAGCGCCTCGAAGGGGATCCACTGCCACGGGCTGTGCTGCGATTCCTCTCCACCGAATGGATGAAACTGATGATCCTGGCGTACGCCAAGGGTGGTCGTGAAGGCCGTTCATGGACCGGCCTCGTGGAGACGATGGACATCCTCGTCTGGAGCTTGTCGCCGAAGCACACCATCGACGACCGCAAGCGGCTCGTGTCCCTGCTGCCCGGTCTGTTGAAGCGCCTCGGGAAAGGCATGGATGTGATCGGCACCGACAAGGCCGTGCGCGAACGATTCAATGCCGTGCTGATGCGCTGCCACGCCCGGACCATCACCGGTGGTACGGCCACGTCGAAGGATCCGCGTGCCGCTGCCCGCGCGGCCGCGCGCGCGGCGGCGTTGAGCGTTCCCGGATCGCCAGCAACCGTACCGACCGCCGCGACAGCGGCAACGTCGACCCCATCGGTCGCAACCACACTCGCACCGACAGGCTCCACCGTCCCCGGACGCCCGGAAGCACCGGTGGACGATCCGCTGGCCGTCGCCTCTCCCACGCTCGCGCCAGTGCCTGCATCGACGGCCGAGGCTGTCGCCCGGATCACGTCGACCACCGTGACCAGTTCGTCGACGTCGACGCGGTCGGACTCGAAGGTATCGGACACTATTCCCGGTCTGCCGGCCACCACCGAGAAGCACCCCGCGGCGACGCCACCCGCGTCGTCGGTCGACACCACCATCGTGCTGTCGGCGAGCAGTGCGCGGACGCCGAGCGCAGCTAGCGGCGCTGGCGCACGGACGCCGCCGGCCCCTTTGCCGGCCGCCGGCGCCTCGAAACCCGTACTCGATATGCCGCCGACCGTCTCGGCGTCCACGCGCAACGCAACGCCCGTCGCCAAGCCGCCGACACCATCGATCGAGGAAGCACCGATCGACATCTCGGCACCCCTGGATTTTTCCGTCGGTGGAAGCGACATGGACGTCGAGGAGGTTTCCTTCGACAGTGCCGCTGCCTTTGCGACGACCGCAGCACCGGCACCTCCACCGCTGACGACGCCGCAGCGCGCTCCGACCGACGACATGCCAACGCTGTCGGGCAACACGGCGTCTGCCCTCGAGGCCCCGTCCTTCCAGGACGAGATGACCCTGGAGTCGCCGCCGACCAACTTCCCGACGGTGAAGGTCCGCAACCCGTTCGGGGACGGCGAGATCGAGGTGGAGGAAGTGAATTTCGGCAACCTCCCTGGGTTCGCACCGGCCGCCTCACAGGCCAAGGCGCCGCCACCGGACGCCGCCGCGCAGCTCGCCGCTGAACTGAAGGAAGGCGACTGGTTCGAACTGCGCCAGGAGGGCAAGGAGGCCACCCAGGCCAGGCTGTCGCTGGTCAGCCCGTACCGCAGCACCTTCGTCTTCAGCAACCGCAAGGGTCAGAAAGTCGCCGAGTACTCGCTGTACCAGGTCACGAGCTACCTGCGGGCCGGACGTCTCGCCCGGTTGCAGGAGACGCCGCTCTTCGACCGCGCGTTCGGCAACATCGTGAGTCTGCTCCGCGGTGGTCCCGACGCACCCGCCTGAGGCTGCCAGCGCAGTGCAGCGCTTGCGCGGCGCCTGACATCTGTGGCTTCATCGCGGACTCGCCAACGCCGAGCCACCGATGATGCAGCACTTGACCGACGACCTCCGCATTCGCGCCATCACTGAAGTGGCGCCGCCCGCGCACCTGCTGCGGGAGTTCCCGTGCACGGAATCCGTGGCCCGCGTGGTGACTGATTCCCGGCAGGCAATCCACCGGATCATCCATGGCATGGACGACCGGCTCGTGGTGGTGATCGGCCCTTGCTCCATCCACGACCCGGTGGCAGCGCGCGACTACGCGAACCGCCTCATCGAATACCGGAACATGCTCTGCGCGGATCTCGAGATCGTGATGCGCGTCTACTTCGAGAAGCCCCGCACGACTGTTGGCTGGAAGGGGCTCATCAACGATCCCGCCCTCGACGGCAGCTTCCAGATCAACCGCGGGCTGCGCGTCGCCCGTGAACTCCTCGCAGACATCGCAGGGCTCGGCCTGCCGACCGGTTGCGAGTTTCTCGACATGATCACGCCGCAGTACATCGCGGACCTCGTGTCGTGGGGCGCCATCGGAGCCCGGACCACCGAGAGCCAGGTGCATCGCGAACTGGCGTCGGGCATGTCCTGCCCCGTCGGCTTCAAGAACGGCACCGATGGCAACATCCGAATCGCCGTGGATGCCATCAAGGCAGCGCAGCAGCCCCACCACTTCCTGTCGGTGACGAAGGCCGGGCACTCGGCGATCGTCTCCACCAGCGGCAACGAGGACTGCCACGTGATCCTGCGCGGCGGCAAGGCTCCGAACTTCGACAGCGCAAGCGTGGAAGCCGCCTGCCGAGATCTCGCGCAGGCCGGCCTGGCGCAGCACATCATGATCGACGCGAGCCACGCCAACAGCCGCAAGGACCCCGCGAACCAGCCGGCGGTCTGTGCCGAGGTCGGCGCGCAGGTAGCCGCCGGCGACAGCCGCATCTTCGGATTGATGGTCGAGAGCCACATCGTGGCTGGGCGGCAGGACCTCGTGCCGGGCAAGGAGCTCACTTACGGGCAGAGCATCACCGACGGCTGCATCGGTTGGGACGACAGCGTTGCCGTGCTCGAAGGACTCGCCGCCGCGGTTCGCGAACGTCGGCGCTTGCTCGCCGCGACGGAACCCAGCTGAAGCGCCGCCCCGCAACCGTCGACGGACACGGGTCGACACCCCTGGTCGACGGCACCGTCATCGCGGCCTTCGGCCGAAGCTATCTGGTGCGTCTCGACACCGGTGAAACGATCACCTGCTTCCCGCGCGGCAAGCGCAGCGAGATCGCGTGCGGCGACCGCCTGCGCGTCGCGTCCATCGCGCCGGACCAGGGCGTCGTGGAGGCGATCACGCCGCGGTCGTCCCTCCTCTACCGCTCCGACGCCTTCCGGCAGAAACTCATCGCGGCGAACGTGACCCAGGTGGTCCTCGTCGTCGCCGCCTTCCCGAGCTTCTACGAGGATCTCCTGCATCGCTGCATCGCGGCCGCGGAGCACACGGGCATTCGCGTGATCATCGTGCTGAACAAGTGCGATCTCGATTCAGCAAAAGCCGCGCGCGCACTGCTCGCGCCGCTCGAGGCGGTCGGATACGACGTGCTGCCACTCATCGCTCGCGAGTCGGTCGCACCGCTCCGGGAACGCCTCACTGGTCATCTCTCGGTGCTCGTGGGTCAATCGGGCATGGGCAAGTCCACCATCGTGAACTCCCTCGTGCCGGAGGCGGCCGCGGCCACTGCGGAGGTCTCGGAAGTCCTCGACTCGGGCAAGCACACGACGACGCACGCGCGGCTCTATCGACTGGACGATGCGAGCGCGATCATCGATTCCCCCGGTCTGCAGGAGTTCGGTCTGCACCATCTGCAGCTGACGGACCTCGATCAGGCGTTCGTGGAGTTCCGGTCGCACATCGGCCAGTGCCGCTTCTCGAACTGCCGGCATCTCGGTGAACCCGGCTGTGCGATCGCGGCCGCCCAAGCCGCAGGTGCCATCGATGCGAAGCGGCTGGATGTGTATCGCCGCATCGCCAAGGCAATGTCGGGCTGACGATCGAGGCAACTCGATCGCCCCACCCGGGCGGATCGGACCGCCTAAGCCCGGCTCGCCAGCGTGATGAGCGAACTCACCTCGCTCGCAAGCGTCATCAGCGCGATCACCAGGATCCACAGCACCAGCGCGCGCCAGATGAGACCTACCGCGCTGTCGAGATGCTCGGCGTCGGCTTCGTCGCCGAGTCCGATCTCGGGCCGGAGAATCACGCGACCCGCGCCGTGGATGGCCTCCCCGAGGCGCACGCCCAGCGCACCGGCGCCGCTCGCGAGCAGGATGCCGATGTTTCGATCGGTCCATGCTGCCGCCTGCGATCGCCAGCAATACACGGCGTCCTCGAAGTCCCCGACGATCGCGAACGACAACGCAGTGAGGCGCGTCGGCACCCATTCCAGCCACTGTGCCGTGTTCCGGGCGAACTCGCCGAAGGCGCGGAAGGCATCGTCGTTGGTTCGGCCCCACCGCTCATCCAGCAGCGTCGCGAGTCGGTACAGCACGGCGCCCCCCGGCCCCGACAGCAGCAACCCCAGCCCGCCGGGCAGGAGAGTCCCAAGGACCGCGGGAATGAACACGTACCACGCCACCACACCGAACACGTGCTGGTGCGCCCTCACGATGCCCTGCTCGATCGTGACTTTCGCGACCTCGGACTCGGTGAAATCGTCGGATGGACCTTCGGACCACAGCGCCACGCGCTGCCGCGCGTCATCCAGGCGCCGTTCGCGCAAGGCGTCGTGGATCCGCGCGAATCCGTCACTGAACTGATGGGTGCCCATCGTCAGATAGAGGACGCCGACGCTCCACGCGAGTCCGAAGACGTATCCCAGGCTGGAGCAGACGTAGAAGCCGATCTCCGCCAGCAGGACCCACGGTCCGACGGCGACCAGCCACGCGAGCATGCCGTGGCGTCGGCGACCGCCGTTGAAGTTCCTCGCGACGACATCGCTGTAGCGCAGGAACGCATCGAAGGGAAAGCGGCCTGGCCCCAGTGGCCGGAAGCGCTCGATCAGCAACGACAAGACGAGAGACAGGAGAGCCACGAACGATCGCCGACGTCAGGAGCGCGGCCTGTGCTGGAGGTGGCGCCTATTCTAGTGTCTCGACACGGAACTATCACAACGTCGCGATGCACGGCATCGATTCGGCGCCGCGAGGCGACGTCGCCTCGCGCCCCTGAGTCGACCGGCCCCTCGATGGGACGCGCGCGATTCGGGGTCAATCGACGTAACGCACACCCCCACGCGCTTCCAGGGCTGCCTCGTTCCAGAACTGCAGTTTCTCGCCGCGGTGCACCTTCGCGAGGGCCTCGGCCTCCTTTACGCGGACGATCCCCAGCCGCGCCGCCACCACCTCGGCCAGTTCGCGCGGCACCGCGACGACGCCGTCGCGGTCGCCCACGACGATGTCGCCGGGATTGATTGCGACACCGCCGCACACCACGCCGAGGTTGACCTCCCCGGGTCCGTTGCGATAACCGGCGTTCGGACAGTGGCCGCGGGCGAACACCGGGATCTCCGCGTCGAGCAGCCCGGGCACGTCCCGCACGAGGCCATCGACGACGATGGCTGCGATGCCGATCCGCCGCGCCCAGAGCGCCCAGAGGTCGCCGATGGTCGCCGCGAACTCGTCGGCGGCCGCCGCGATGACGATCACGTCACCGGGTTTCGCGAAATCCAGGACGGCCATCGCGGCGAGGTTGTCCATCGGACTGCAGAGCGCCGTGACAGCGGTCCCGCAGAAGCTCATCGACGGGATCAGCGGCTTCACCGCGTGATGCAGGCTGCCGCGACCGTTGAACGCATCGGTCACGAACCCCGTCGGGGCATCGCGGAACGCGTCGACGACAGCCACTGGCGGGCGCGGGAAATCCCGCCGGATGGTGAGTGCTACGGGATCGCCGATCATGATGGGCCAGGGCTCCTTGCAGGGGGATGGTTCGGGTGGGCGCGATTGCAGCGCTGCATCACACGATGCCGGCGTCACCGAGCGCCACGATCTCGGCATCGTCCATCCCGAGCCAGTCGCGCAGCACCTCGGCCGTGTGCTCCCCGAGCACGGGTGGCGGGCGCCGGTATTCGACCGTGCTCTCGGAGAACCGCATCGGACTCGCGACGACGGGCACGACCCCGAGCCGGGGATCGGGAAGTTCCACGCGGATGCCGCGCGCCACGGCCTGCGGCTCGGCGAAGGCTTCGGCGATGTCGTTGATCGGGGCACACGACACGCCGGCCTTCGACAGTTCGGACACCCAGTACGCCCGCGTCCGCGTCGCCATGAATGCGGCAATGACCGGCTCGACCTCTGCCCTGTGCCGCACGCGCGCCTCGTTGGTGGCGAAGCGGGGATCCTGAATCAGGTCCGCCCGCCCGGCCGCACGGCAGAGCCGCGCGAACTGCGCATCGTTGGCCGCCGAGAGCATCACGTGACCGTCGGACGCCCTGAACGCCTGCGAAGGCACGACGCTCGGATGTGCCGTGCCCAGTGGCTTCGCGACGACACCCGCGGAGAGGTAGCTCTGCCCCACGTTCACGAGCGACGCCATCTGCACATCGAACAGTGACATGTCGATGTGCTGACCGCGGCCGGTCTCGCATCGCCGATTGAGCGCAGCCGTCACGGCGAGCGCGGCGTACACGCCGGTGAGCACGTCGACCACGGCGACCCCGCAGCGCACCGGCTCGTCGTCGTCGGGTGAGCCCGTGATGCTCATCATGCCGCCGCGGGCCTGGGCGATGGGGTCGTAGCCGGGCTGCGCAGCCAACGGCCCGGTCTGACCGTAGCCCGTGATGGAACAGTAGACGAGCGCCGGGTTGACCGCTGAGAGCGTCGCGTAGTCGAGGCCCAGACGCGCCAGGGTGCCGACCTTGAAGTTCTCGATGAAGATGTCGGCGCCGGCCGCGAGCCTCGCGACGAGTGCCGCGCCGGCGGCTGCGGAAAGATCCACCGCGACCGACCGCTTGCCGCGGTTCACGCTCTGGAAGTACGCGCTGTCGGGAACCTCGCGCCCGTCGGCATCTCGGGCACGCGGGGGCACCCATCCGCGGGTGTCGTCACCGACGCCGGGGCGCTCGATCTTGACGACGTCGCAGCCGAGATCGGCCAGGACCTGACTCGCGAGCGGCCCCGCGAGAATCCGCGTCAGGTCGACCACGCGCATACCGTCCAAGGGTCCCAAGGCGCCCTCCCGTGCCGCTCAGGGTTGTCGCAGGGTGATGCCCGCCCGGCGTATCACCTCGGCCCATCGGACCGTCTCGCTCGCCAGCAAGCCATTCGCGTCGGAACCCGTGAGGGCTGAAGCCTCGAAGCCGTGCTCCGCGAGCCGGCCACCGAAACGCTCATCCGACATCTGGGCAGTCAACTCGGCAGTGAGACGATCGATCACCGGCCTCGGTGTCTTTGCCGGCGCGAGTATGCCGAGCCACGACTCGGCCGCATAGCCGGGAAGTCCCGCCTCCGCCATGGTGGGGACGTCCGGGAGCAGCGGCGTGCGTGCGCGGGTGGTGACTGCGATCGCGCGAAGCTTGCCTGCACGGATGTGTCCGAGCGTCGCCGCGACGCTGTCGAACATGAGCGACACGCGACCACCGAAGAGATCGAGGTGCGCGGGCGCGCTGCCCTTGTAGGGAACGTGCAGCAGCTTCACGGCCGCCATGTGCTCGAACAGCGCGCCTTCGAGGTGGGAGATCGTCCCGACGCCCTGGGAGGCGATGGCGACCCTCCCGGGCTGCCGACGCGCGAGCCGGATGACGTCATCGAGCGTTGCGAGATCCTGACCGACCGCCGCCACCAGCATGTGCGGCACACGGGCGACCGTGCTCACCACGGCGAAATCACGCGCGAGATCGAAGCTGCGGTCCGGCTGCAAGGTCGCTCCCGCCGCGTAGACCGTGAGGGGCCCCATCAGCAACGTGTAGCCATCGGCAGGCGCGCGCGCGACCAGTTCGGCACCGAGGTTGCCCCCGGCGCCGGGACGATTCTCGGGAACGAAATTCGCGCCGAGCCGCTTCGAGAGTGCCTCGGCCAGCAGTCGCGCGAGGATGTCGGTGGCACCGGCGGGCGTGAACGGCACGATGAGGCGAACCGGTCGCGACGGGTACCCCCCAGCGGCGCGCGACGGCAGGGCCACGCCGGCGGCAAGTGCTGCGATTCCTCCAGAGAATCTGCGCCGTAGCGCTCCGTGGGGATCCATGCCTGCACTGTAGCGGCGCCCACTGTCGCGGACAATCGCCGCGGCGCCGATATCGGCAACAAGATCGGCAACAGTATCGGCAACATCCGGGCCCCATGACATTCGGGCGTCAACACCTTTGGCGGACTCGGTTCGCACGCGGCTGCGGGCTATACTCCGGCCACGCGCCTGCCCCGATGCCAACGTGATGCCGCCCCAATTCTCCAACCCAGTCATCCACGACGCATCGCCCCCGGCGACGGGCTCACCTTCCCCCACGCCGCTGCTGGCGGATCAGGTGCGTCTGCTCTTCGCCAATTCGCCAGTCGCGCAGTACATCAATCTCGCCGTTGCAGCGCTCGTCGTCGCGGCACTTCTTCCGCATGCCCCTCCCGGCCGTCTCGTGGCCTGGATCGTGTCGATGTACCTCATCGTGGGCTACCGGCTCGCGCTGCGCTCGCTGTACGTGCGCCGGCCCGAAGTGCTGTCGCACGAAGCCTGGCTCGTGTGGTTCCGTCTGGGGGCCGGTGCCACCGGCGGCGGCTGGGGTGCCCTCTGGTTCCTGCTGCCCGCGAACGCCAGCCCTGCCACCGAACTGATGGTCGCGATGGTTCTTGCCGGCATGATCGGCGCCGGCGTGCCCATCCTCTCGGCGGTCTTCGCCGCTTTCCGGGACTTCGCCGTGCTGGCGCTCGTGCCGACCGCCGTGGCGCTGTTCGCGCACGGCGATCGCATGCACCTGATCGCCGGCGTGATGGCCCTGCTCTATCTCGCTGGCGTGCTGAGCAGCGCGCAACGTTTCCGCGGCGTGCTCTTCGAGAGCCTGCAGCTGCGCTCCGAACAGAGCGACCTGGTGCGCTCGCTGAGCGCCGCCAACGCCGAGCTGCGCAGCATGCGCGACACCCTGGAGCGCCGGGTCGACGAACGCACCAATGCACTCCGGCTGCAACTCGCTGAACGCGAACGTGCCGAGGCTGCCCTGCGATCGAACGAGGACATGTTCCGGCTCATCACCGACAACGTCTCCGACATGATCGCCGTGTGGGACCGCAACGGCAGCCAGCTCTACGGCAGCCGGTCCCTGACGCGAGCCCTCGGCAGGCGGAACATCACGGGGTCCCGTCCCGGGTTCGGAGAAGTCCACCCCGAGGATCTCGACCGCCTCCGGAAGGCGCTGCGGAACACGTTCGACACCGGCCAGGGTTGCCACACGGAGCTGCGCCTGCTGGACGACGGCATCCGCGTCATCGATTGCGCGGTCGAGCCCGTCAGCGCCGGCGGCGCGGAACCCGACAAGGTCGTCGTCGTGGCGCGCGACGTGACACAGCGCCGGCAGGAGGAGGCCATCGTCCGGGAGGCACGGGAACGCCTCGCGCTCGCGATCGAAGCCACGGGGCAGATCCTGTTCGACGTGGACTGCAGCACGCAGAGCGTCTACCTCGATGCCCACTGGTCGGCCTGGCTGGGTGGCCCTTCGCGCGAGACCCGCGCGACCTTCGACGAGCTGCTGCCACTCGTGCCCGAGGAAGACCACGCCCAGATGCGCCACCGTTACCTCGCCACGCTGAAAGGCGACGTCGGCGACTACTCGATGCAGCACCGCATCCGCATGCCGAACGGCACGCAGCGCTGGATCGTCTCCCGCGCCAAGGTGGTCGAGCGCGACGCACGCGGTCGCGCCCTGCGCCTGATCGGAACGAATGTCGACATCACCGAGCAGCGGCTGGCAGACCAGCGGCTACGACTCATGGGACGCGCGATCGACGACATGGCCGAGGGCGTCGTGATCCTCGATGCCGACTGGCGGATCCTGTGGGTGAACCCGGCGTTCTGCCGGATCACCGGCTATCCGTCGGACGAGGCAGTGGGCAAGGTGAGCCAGGTGCTCCGGTTCTCCGACACCGCAGATCTGGGCCAGGGCCTCGTTGCGAGCGTGCAGGCGCGCGGGCACTGGGAGGGTCGCCTTCTGGACCGTCGGAAGTCGGGCGGGACGTATCCCGTGTGGGTGAGCGCCAGTGCGATGCGCGAACCCGACGGTCGAATCGGAAGCGTCGTGATCGTCTTCACCGACATCTCCCGCCAGGAGCGAGACGCCGAGCGGATGCGCTACCTCGCCTTCCACGACAGCCTCACGGACCTGCCGAACCGTTCGCTCTTCTTCCAGAAGGCCGGAGACCTCATCCGCCGCGCCGAGCGCCACGGACAGCGACTGGCCCTCCTGTTCGTCGATCTCGACCGGTTCAAGTCCGTCAACGACTCGCTCGGACACGAGGCCGGCGACCAGGTGCTGATCGAGGCGGCCACACGCCTTCGTTCCGCGTTGCGCGAGTTCGACGTGGTCGCCCGGCTGGGTGGGGACGAGTTCGCGATCCTGCTGGACGACATCGCGGACGACGACACGGCCGGATCGGTCTCCGCCAAGCTGCTCGATTCGCTCGGAGCGCCGATCATGGTCGGCGAGCATGCACTGCACGTGCAGGCGAGCATCGGCATCAGCCGCTTTCCGGGCGATGGTGCGACGGCCGATCTGCTCCTCCGTCAGGCCGACGCCGCGATGTACCTCGCGAAACAGGAAGGCCGGAACCGCTTCCGCTTCTTCTCGCCCGAGATCACCGCCGATGTCCTGCAGCGCCTCGACCTCGCGTCGGATCTCCGGCTTGCCGTGGAGCGCGAGCAACTCGTCCTGCACTACCAGCCGGCGGTGGACGCCACCGATGGGCGCATCCTCGGGGTGGAAGCGCTGCTGCGCTGGCAGCATCCCCAGCGCGGCCTGATCGGCCCCAACGACTTCATCCACGTCGCGGAGGAAACCGGCTCCATCGACGCGATCGGACACTGGGTGCTCGAGACAGCGTGCCGCCAGTTGCACGCCTGGCAGTCGATGGGCCTGCCGCGCCTCACCATGAAGGTGAATCTCTCGCCGCTGCAGTTCCGCCAGCCGACCCTGCTCCAGGAGGTCAAGCGCGCGATGGAGAGCAACCGGCTCGAGCCAGGGACGCTCGAGATCGAGATCACCGAGAGCGCGGCGATGCAGGAGCCCGAGCGCTCGGAGCGCGTGCTGACCGAGATGCGCAACATCGGCATCCGCGTCTCGCTGGACGACTTCGGGACGGGCCACAGTTCGCTCGCGCAGTTGTCGCGGTTCCCGATCCAGGGCCTGAAGATCGACCGCACACTCGTGGCCGCGCTGCCGGGCGATCGCAAGAACGCGGTGATCGCATCCACGGTGGCATCGCTCTGCCGGAATCTCGGGCTCGATCTCGTCGGGGAAGGTGTCGAACTGCCCTCGCAGGCGGAGTTCCTTCTGAACCAGGGATGTCGCCAGATGCAGGGCTTCCTGTTCAGCAAGCCCGTGGATGCCGCGACCGTGGAGCCCATGCTCTACCGCCAGCACCACGACGCCTGGACGGTCGCGACCACGCTGCAGTGAGTTCGCGGGTCACGAGACAACGCCGTCGGCGGTGGGCGGCTCGCTGGGTAATGCGACATCCTCGCCGCACTTCGACGGGTCCTGCTCTATCCAGTGCGTCTTCAGACCTGGACCATGGTCGGAGCCGCATCCCTGCGAGGTTCTTGAGGGCTAAAAAGAGCCCCGCCGGTCCTCGGGGAAGGAGGACAGGACTGCCGGCGGGGTCGAAGGGGAGGAGTCAAGCCAACTTGCCGCCGACGGGTGGAGGGTTCCCGCCGGCTTACCGCGACAATCGCCCCGGAGGGCGGCTGCCAAACCGAGCATCGAGGGCAACAGCAGACCCGTACGTCGCACGACCATGTCACACGCTGCCGGTCACCCTCGAAACTGACCGAAAAGTCATATCCGTCAGTGATTTGCAAATCCGTTCCACGAGGCTTAGACTCGCCCGGAGGGATTGCTAGAACAACTAAATGAACGGCGTTCACGATAATTTCCGGCGTTCAGTTCGTCAACCATTTTCACTTCAGGTCGACCATGGGTTCCACTGAACGTCGTGCCCGGGAACGTGCCGAGATGCGGGAGCGGATTCTCGATGCCGCCAGGAATCTCTTCGCCTCCGAGGGCTACGAGGCGGTCACGCTTCGCAAGGTCGCGGACTGCATCGAGTACTGCCCGGCGACGATCTACAAGTACTTCGAGGACAAGGACGCGATGGTCCGGGCTCTCGTCGAGGACGACATCGCGATGGTCATGGCGACCATCCAGCCCAGCATGGCGGAGCAGACGCCGCTCGAGTGCTTGCGCAGCTTCGGGTGTGCGTACATCGAGATGGGCCTGGAGCGGCCGAACCACTACCGGCTCATGTTCATGACGCCCCTGCTGCCGGTCGACGACCCACTCTTCCGGAAGAAGCGTGCGGATCCCCAGACCGATTCCTACGGACTCTTCCTCTCGGTCGTGCAAGAGTGCGTCGACGCCGGGCTCTTCCGGGCGGATATCACCGATGCCTGTCTGGTGGCGCAGACGATCTGGGCTGGGCTGCACGGCGTCATCTCGCTGCACATCGCGTGCGGTGGCAACGACACCTACGACTGGCGTCCGGTGCGTGACCGGGCGATCTTCATGCACGACCTGTTGATCAACGGGATGCTGCGTGTCCCGGCGATCGTGCTGCCGACTTGCCCATCGACCCGGCCCGCGATGCCGGTCGCCGCTTCATTGCCCGAATCGGTGACCCCGTGAAACGTGCCCTCTTCGCCGGATTCGTCGCGTTCACCCTGCTCGGAGCCGGCACCGCCGCCGGTGAAACCAAGCTGGGCGCCAGCCAGCGCGCGATCAACGCACTGGGCATGCAGACCCTGCTCTCGGCGATCGCGATCGTCGGGCCGACCGCGGGCACCGCGATCGCCATCCAGCAGGCTGGCTACCTGGTCACAGGCGTCACGGAGCAATCCGGGGGCGCGAGACTCATGCTGCGTCCGGCCGCCGGAGGCGCCGACATTCCTGTCGAGATTCCGGGTCTGTCCCCGGCGGCGCGATCGGTGGCCTCGGGCGCACGGGTCGACGTCGTCGCGCGCACCTACGGTTCCGCCCTGATCAGCGCCGACGGCGTGGTGCTCGGCATCTTCGTCGACGACGCGGCGCGCGGCCTCATGCATTCGTCGCGCTCCATCGGGCGCTGACCGCGATGTCGGCACGCTGCCGAATCGTCGCAGCGCTCTGGGCAATCGCCTTCGCACTGCAATGCGCGCCGCCCGCCCACGCCGGTCGTTCCTGCGAGGAGGTCACGCTGCCCGCCGAAGAGGTCGACCGGGCGATGCAGCTCGCGTGGAAGACGCGCGAAACGCTCGAAGCCTCGGGCGCCGAGGTGGTGCTCCTCGCGCGGATCGGGCAGGACCTCTCGAAGTACGGCCTGCGCTTCTCGCACATGGCCTTCGTCTGGCGCGACCACCCCGCCGGCCGGTGGATGACGATCCACATGTTGAACGCCTGCGGCACGGCGGATGCCGATCTCCACGACGAAGGGCTCGGCAATTTCTACGCGATCGGATTGAAGTCCCACGTCGGCGGCGTCCTGATCCCCGATGCGGAGACGCAACGCCGGCTGGCGACGATGTTCGAGGCAGGTCTCCACTGGGATCTGCACACGCCCAAGTACAACATGCTCGCCTACCCGTTCTCGACCAAGTACCAGAACTCCAACCAATGGGCACTCGAGACGCTGGCGCGCGCCATCGATGGCGGCGAGCGGGTCAAGGACCGTGTCTCCGCCCAGCAGTGGCTGAAGGGCCGGGGATTCGTCCCGACGACGGTGGAACTGGGCACCGGCACGCGCCTCGGGGCGCGGATCTTCCGGGCGAACGTCGCGTTCGATGATCATCCACTCGGTCGCCGCCTCGCCGGTCACATCGATGTCGTGACCGTGGAATCGGTGTTCCGCTTCGTCGCGCAGATCGAGCCCAACGCGAAGCAGCTCAGCATCACCCTGCCCTGACTCGGGCAGCGTCGACAAGCCTCAGTCCTGCGGAAACACCGGCGGCCGCTTCTCGATGAACGCGTTCACGGCTTCCGCGTGATGCGGCGTGCGGTGCGCGATGGCCTGATAGCCCGCAGACAGTTCCAGAAGCGACTCCAGCCGCACGTGCTGCCCCTCGCGCAGCAGCCGCTTCGTCATGCGCAAGGTCGGACCGGGATTCCGGGCGATGCGCTCCGCGATCTTCCGCGCCTCGTCCATCAGCGTGTCGTGCGGGACGACCCGTGACACCAACCCGCACGCGAGCGCCTCCGCGGCATCGATCGCATCACCGGTGAACGACATCTCCGCGGCCTTCGACATGCCCACGACCCGGGGCAGCAGCCAGGCCCCGCCGTCGCCCGGCACGATGCCCACGCGCACGAAGCTCTCCGCGAAGGTGGCCCGCTCGGACGCGATTCGGATGTCGCACATGCACGTGAGATCGCACCCCGCACCGATGGCGGGCCCGTTGACCGCCGCGATCGTCGGCACCTCGAGGTTGTAGAGCGCGAGCGGGATGCGCTGGATGCCGTGCCGATACTCGTCGCGGATCTTCGCGGGGTCGATCTGCTGCTCGAAGAAGCGGCGCATGTCCTTCACGTTGCCGCCTGACGAGAACGCCGTCCCGGCGCCCGTCACGATCACCGCACGCACCGACGTGTCGGCCGAGATCCGTTCGCACGCCTGCACGAACTCGCGCGCCGCACTGTTGCCGGTGAGCACGTTGCGCAGTTCGGGCTCGTTCATGGTGAGGGTGACGATGGCACCCTGCTGTTCGTAGATCAGGAAATCGGCCATCGGGGGCTCCGGAATCGGGAGGAAGAAGAAGAAGAGGCGGCGGAACTACGCCGCCGGCGGGGCAGCGCGCAGCACGATCGCGTCGAGGACCGGCCCCTCCGCTGCCAACAGCGCGCGGCCGACCACACCATGCCAGCGACGCTCGGTGCCGTAGGCAAGCCGCCACGCATGCAGGCGACGCGTGTAGAGCTGGAGGTCGAACTCGGCGGCGATACCGATCGCACCGTGGACCCCGTGGGCGATGGATGTCACCGCGACCACCGCCTCGCTCGTGCGCGCTTTCGCGATGGCGGCGCGCAACGGATCGGCTTCGATGCCGTCGGCGAGCATCCCGATCGACGCGGCCATGCGCGCCGCGGCGACCTGCTCCGCCATCACCGCGAGCTGTTGCTGGATCGCCTGGAACGCGGCGAGCGGTTTACCGAACTGCGAGCGGGTGGATGCGTGCGCGAGAGTCATCTCCAGCAGACGTTCCATCGCACCAGCGATGCGCGTGGCCATGAGACAGGCGCCGATCGCCATCCAGTCCATCTCGCGCGGGACTGGCGTGGTGCCTGCGGGCTGTGCGTGCCAGAAGACATCGGTTGCGACAGCGCCGCCGCGGAAGACGGCCTCGGAGCGGTGCTCGCGTACCGGGACGAGCATGGCGCCCGCGGGCGTCGCCGCGAGGATCCAGTCGGCCGCTGCACCATCGGGTACGCCACGGCAGAGAATGCGCCCGTCGACGTCGATGCTCGTCTGCGGCGCGATCGCGACGAAGCCGTCCGGTACAGCCATCCCGATGGCGGCGAACACCGCGCGGACGACCATCGTCGCGTCGAGTGGCCACGGCAGCAGATGCCGCGCACACGTCCGCAGCAGGTCGTCGGCCGTGCGGAGCGAGAGGCCTGCCCCGCCCGACGCCTCCGGCATCAGCAGGTCCGCGAATCCGGATTCGATCCAGGCCTGGCGTGCGTTGCCGACGTCGTCCCCCGCCTCCACTGCACGCACCACCGCGGGCGTCCCGTGCACCGAGAGCAGCTTCTCCAGCGGATCGAGAAACGGTGAAACGTTCGCGGGCGAAGTCATCAGCGCAACCCCAGCCCGCGCGCGATCATGCCGCGGAGAATCTCGCGCGTGCCGCCGCGCAGCGAGAACGACGGCGCCACATGCGTCACATAGGCAAGCGCCTGCAGCAGCGCTGCAGCGGCGGGCGGACCTTCATCGGCACCGATGACATCGGCGATGGCCACCGGCATCGCCTGCTCCAGTTCCGTACCGAGATCCTTCACGAGCGCCGCCTCGACGACGGGACTCTCGCCCGCTGCGAGCTTCGACGTCACGGCCACACACAGCTCGCGCAGCACAGCGAGATGCGTCGCGAGCCGCCCAGCGAGCACCACCGAGGCATCATCCGGCACCGAGCGACTGCGGACGTGTGCGATCCAGGCATCGAAGAGCGCGAGGCTCGAGTAGATGCGCTCCGGGCCGCTGCGCTCGTACGCGAGTTCGGCCGTCACCTGAGCCCAGCCGTCGCCCTCCTGCCCGACGATGGCATCGTCGCCGAGCAGTACATCATCGAAGAACACCTCGGAGAAATGCGCGTCGCCCGCGAGATCCCGGATGGGTCGAATGGTGACGCCGGGCGCCGCAAGGTCGACGATCACCTGCGAGAGTCCGCGGTGCCGGTCTTCCTGGGTGCCCGAGGTGCGCACGAGCGCGATCATGTAGTGGCTGCGGGGCGCGTTGGTGGTCCAGAGCTTCTGCCCGGACAGCCGCCATCCGCCCTCCACGCGCTCGGCGCGCGTGCGCACGCTCGCGAGGTCGGAGCCGGACTGCGGTTCGCTCATGCCGATGCAGAAGAACGACTCGCCCCGACAGATGCGCGGCAGATGGAAGCGCTTCTGCGCCTCGGTCCCGTACTTCAGGAGGAGCGGTCCGCTCTGGCGATCGGCGATCCAGTGGGCGCCCACGGGCGCCCCGGCCGCCAGCAACTCCTCCACGAGGACGAAACGCGCGAAGGGGCCGCGCCCGCCACCGCCGTACTCGACGGGCAGCGTGAGCCCGAGCCAGCCCCGGGCGCCGAGGGCCTGGCTGAACCCGGCATCGAAACCCATCCACGATCGGGCACGGGAGGCGAGCGGCCACGCTGCGGCGTGCTGACGAAGGAAGTCCCGTACTTCGCTGCGAAGTGCCGCATCGTCAGACGGAATCGCCACGAGCTGCAATGCGTCGATCACGTGACGCCTCGCTTGCTGGCGGAGCCCTGCATGGGGGATGTGCGCATGGTGGGGCGGACGCTAGAAGGCCGCGCGGGGGCCTGTCAAGGTCGCCTTGCGCGCCGTCCGGATCGTGAACGATCGCGCCGCGCCTCTCGCACCCGCTGACGCCCAACAAACGACAACGCCCTCCGAAGAGGGCGTCGCGTCACTGCATGCATCCAGCGGGAGGATCAACCGAGCTTGCGGAACATCCCCACTGCAGAGGCAAACGCGCCGCGGATCCCGCGGGGCTTCTCCGCCGCCGGTTGCGCATCACCCTGCGCGACCGTGGCAGCCCTCGGGTTCGAGGCCGCCGAAGCCTGGCCTCGACCACCACCGTTGCCACCACCATTGCCGCCGCCATTGCCGCCGCCGTTACCGCCGCCGCCACCACTGCGAGGACCGCGCCCAGGCTGACCACCGCGGGGTTTGCCCTGACCGGGCTGACCACCACGCTGACCGGCGGCCTTGCCTCCGGGCTGACCACCCGCCCGACCGGTACGCGCAAGAACGGGATCGCCGCGTTGTCCGCGGTTGCCGTCGCGCTCCACCGTGCTGTGCTTCGGCATCACGTTGCCGTTGACCTCGACTTCCTCGAAGCGCGGCATCACGTTGCCGTTCACTTCGACTTCCTCGAAGCGCGGCATCACGTTGCCATTCGGCTCGCCGTCCTCGCCGTAGACCACCGGGGCGCGTCGTGCGGCCTGCTGCCCTGCCGGTCGCCGCGCGATGGTATTGCCATCACGCTCGCCGGTGAAGCGCGGCTGGGCTACGGCGGCATTGCCGCGCTCGATGCGCTCGCCACGCGGTTGCGCGGAAGCCCGCTCGGCGCGCGGAGGACGTTCCGCACGTGGAGGACGTTCCGCACGCGGCTGCGACGGCCCACGATCGGCCCGCGGTTGGGAGGGTGCGCGATCGCCACGGGCCTGGGCTGGCGCGCGCTCGCCCCTTGGCTGACGCGGTTGTGCGGCGGGCGCGGCAGCGCGCGGCTGTTCGGCTGCTGCGGGCCGGGCCTGACCTTGCGCCGCCGGCTGACGACGCGGTTGATTGTCGTCGCGGCGGCCTTCGCCCCGCTGACCACCTCGCTGCCCCCCACGGCCGCGCTCGGGACGGTCTTCACCGCCACGGGGTTCAGCGACCCGGGCGGCGGCTATGGCGGCGGCCATGTCGAAGTCCTCGATCACCACCTTCGGCAGCGGCTTCTTCAAAAGTCGCTCGATGTCGGCGAGCAGCGGGCGCTCCTCGGCCGAGACCAGCGACATCGCCACCCCGGTGGCACCGGCGCGACCGGTACGGCCGATGCGGTGCACGTAGTCCTCGGGAACGTTGGGCAGTTCGAAGTTCACGACATACGGGAGTTCGACGATGTCGAGACCGCGTGCCGCGATGTCGGTGGCGACCAGCACCTGCAGCTTGCCGTCCTTGAACTCCGACAGCGCCCGGGTGCGTGCGCCCTGGCTCTTGTTGCCGTGGATGGCCATCGCGCTGATGCCGTCCTTGCCGAGCTGCTCGGCGAGACGGTTGGCGCCATGCTTGGTGCGCGTGAACACGAGCACCTGGAACCACTTCTGCGTACGGATGAGATGCGAGAGCAGCGCGCGCTTGGCGCCCTTCTCCACCGCCACCGACTTCTGATCCACCAGTTCGGTCGGGGCATTGCGGCGGGCCACTTCGATGGTGGCCGGGTTGTTCAGGAGTTCGTGCGCCAGCGTACGGATCTCGTCGGAGAAGGTGGCCGAGAACAGCAGGTTCTGGCGCTTCTTCGGGAGCAGTGCGAGCACGCGCTTGATGTCGCGGATGAACCCCATGTCGAGCATGCGATCGGCCTCGTCGAGGACGAGGATCTCCACGTGCGACAGGTCGAGCGTCTTCTGCTGGACATGATCGAGCAGGCGTCCCGGCGTGGCGACCAGGATGTCGACGCGCTTCTTCAGGCGGTCCACCTGCGGCTGCATGCCGACCCCGCCGAAGATGACCATCGACGTGAGCGGCAGGTGCACACCGTAGTCACGGACGCTTTCCTCCACCTGGGCGGCAAGCTCGCGGGTGGGCGTGAGGATCAGGACCCGGATGGGCGCGCGGCCGGACGCTGCGGTCGGGGCCGGCGTGTCCATGAGGCGCTGCAGGATCGGAAGGGTGAAGCCGGCGGTCTTGCCGGTGCCGGTCTGTGCCCCGGCTAGCAAGTCACCCCCGGAGAGCACGGCGGGAATCGCCTGGGTCTGGATGGGGGTGGGCTGGGTGTAGCCGCGCTCGAGGACGGCGCGGACGAGGGGCTCGGTGAGCCCGAGGAGTGCAAAGGACATGAAGCTCCGCTAGGAGATTTACCACGTCGACCTATTCGCGGGATGTGCCGCGCGATGCCAGTCGGGGCAGACGAAGTGGATTGGACTGCAGGAAGGCGCGGCGAGGGGACTGGTCAGCGAGGCCGCGGTCTGGAATGTAGCACAGTCGATCGAGCAACCTCTGCGCGGCCGCGGGTGCGGGCTCGCCGGCGCCACCCACCGTGCGGGGGTGACATCCGCATAGCGGCCAGCGCTGCGCCCGACTTGAGCGCAGCGCCGGCGGGGCGTCGACACCGAACGGTCAGGCCTCCTCGGAACCGGTGCCGACCTTGCCGAACCAGTCCTCGATGCTCAACAGCCCACCGGCCTTGGCCGCCCGCCCCTGGTCCTTCGCGGGCAGGTCGTCCTGCACGAGGTCGATCCGCTTCCAACCCGCCAGCGGCGTCTCGCAGGCCGTGCGCGGCACGTAGCGCGACGCCTTGACCTTCTCGTAGCGGTGCACGTAGCGGGGGCAGTTGGGCCACACCTCGGTCACCTTCACGCGCACCACGAGCAGCGCTTCGAGGAACTCCATCATCAGCGGATCGTTCGGATCGATGCTCGCCTCGCCCTGCACGCGCATGCGGTTCGGTGTCGTGAAGTCGATGAAGAGCAGACCCACCTTGGCGTTCTTCGTGACGTTGCCGGCGGAGTAGAACATCCCGTTGCCGTCGAAGAGCGGGAAGGCGATGGTGTTCGCGTCCAGCGCGCGGACGAAACCCGGATCGCCACCCTTGTACGACACCGTCGGGCGCCCCTCGTGGTCGATGGACGACAGGAAGAACATGTCGCGGCTCTCGATGAAAGCACGGTCCATGTCGGAGAGTTCGCCGTGGACGGCGAGCGCCTCGATCTTGTCGGCGATCCTGCGGGTGTCGTGCTGGTCCTGCAATACGCGGTGCTGGGCACCGAAAAGACGGCTCATGAAAAATCCTCCGGATGGTTTTTTTGTGCACGTGCGCGACGCCGCCGTCGCACCGGCCGCGGGAGGTTAGCAGAAGGTGTCTGATCGCAGACGCAACCCGTGCGGGCCCGGTGGTCACCTCGGCGTGCCAGGGCGTCCCGACCACCTTCGGCGCGCGGCAATACGGATCGGGAGGGAAACGCACGAGAAAACCCGGAACGTCCGATGCAACCGGCGAATCGCCGGTCAACCTCCCCGATCTTTGATGTGTGTCAACTTCTTTGGACATCGTCTTTGTAATCTTTATCTCACACAAAGAGCGACCACCGGAGGACCCCGATGCGCATCCTGTTGATCCACCCCAACTATCACTCCGGCGGCGCAGAGATCGCCGGCAACTGGCCGCCCGCCTGGGTGGCCTACCTCGCGGGTTCGCTGAAGAAGATCGGCTACACGGATCTGCGGTTCATCGACGCGATGACGAACCACCTCGACGAGGACGCCATCCGCAAGATGATCGCGGACGAGCAGCCCGACATCGTCGGGTGCACCGCGATCACGCCGTCGATCTACAAGGCCGAGCGCATCCTTCAGATGGCGAAGGAGATCCATCCGGAAGCGGTCACGGTGCTGGGCGGTATCCACGCCACTTTCATGTACCAGCAGGTGCTGACCGAAGCGCCCTGGATCGACGCCATCGTGCGTGGCGAAGGCGAAGAGATCTTCCAGCAGGTGGTGAAGACCATCGACGAGGGTCGATGGCTGCAGGACCGAGGCTCGATCCGCGGGATCGCGTACACGGACGGCGCGAAGATCATCGCGACGCCTGCGGCGCCGACCGTCAAGGACCTCGACGGCATCGACCCCGACTGGGGCGTGCTCGAGTGGGAGAAGTACCAGTACATCCCCATGGGCAAGCGCGTCGCGATCCCGAACATGGCCCGCGGCTGCCCGTTCACATGCAGCTTCTGCTCGCAGTGGAAGTTCTGGCGCGACTATCGCATCCGCGATCCGAAGAAGGTGGTCGACGAGATCGAGAAGCTCGTGAAGGAACACGACGTCGGCTTCTTCATCCTTGCCGACGAGGAACCCACCATCAACCGTCGGAAGTTCGTGCAGTTCTGCGAGGAATTGATCGCCCGCGATCTCGGCATCCTCTGGGGGATCAACACCCGCGTCACCGACATCCTCCGCGACGAAGCCCTGCTGCCGCTCTTCCGCAAGGCGGGCCTGATCCACGTGTCGCTCGGCACCGAGGCCGCGGCACAGCTGAACCTCGACCGGTTCCACAAGGAGACCACGGTCGCGCAGAACAAGAAGGCCATCCGCCTGCTGCGCGAGGCCGGCATCGTGGTCGAGGCGCAGTTCATCGTGGGTCTCGAGAACGAGACGGCCGAGACGCTCGAGGAAACCTACCGCATGGCGCAGGACTGGAAGCCGGACCTCGCCAACTGGTCGATGTACACCCCCTGGCCATTCTCCGACCTCTTCCAGGAGATGGGCGACAAGGTCGAGATCTTCGATTTCGAGAAGTACAACTTCGTGACGCCGATCGTGAAGCCGGAGGCCATGGACCGCTCCGAGCTGCTCGACCGCGTGATGAACAACTATCGCCGCTTCTACATGCGCAAGGCGCTGTTCTCGTATCCATGGGCGGGCACCGGCGAGCGCCGCCGCTATCTGCTCGGTTGCCTGAAGGCTTTCCTCAAGAGCGGCTTCGAGCGGAAGTTCTACGACCTCGGACGCGTCAACTATTGGGGCCCGCAGTCGCGCCAGGGCGTGAACTTCAAGTTCGACGCGAAACGCGAGCGCCCGGTGCAGAGCGTCGTGCAATGGGCACCCAAGCACGATCGCACGATGAAGGGCGAGCAGCAGGCGCAGATCATGGCCTGCGGCGGCGGAACGGAGCAGATGACGGACGAGGAGATGGATCTCGCGGTGATCGAGGCGAACCGCCCCCCGGTGGCATCTGCCGCACCACCATCCTCCAAGCCCGCGATGCACTGACGACCCCGGGGCATCGGCATGGCACCCACCATCGCGCAATCGCGGACCGGGTCAAACGCGCGCGCCCAGACCACGCCATCGCGCGCCCGCATCGGCCCCAATGCGATCGTGCGTGTCGCCGAGGCCCTGGGCGAACGCATCGGCGCCGAGGCGACGGATGCCCTCTTCGCCCGGGCCGGACTCGCACGGCATCTCGTCCATCCGCCGACCGGGATGGTCGATGAAGCGGACGTCGCCCGCCTGCAGTGGCAACTCCGGGCCGACCTCGATGCCGATCTGGCGCGGGAGGTGGCGTGGGATGCCGGCACGCGCACCGGTGACTACCTGCTCGCGCATCGCATTCCGAAACCCGCGCAGTTCGTGCTGCGCCTTCTCCCGCCAGCCCTCGCGGCGCGAGTGCTGACGAAGGCCATCACGAAACACGCTTGGACCTTCGCCGGCAGCGGCACCTTTCGATGCGCGCCGGGGAACCCCTTCCGTCTCGTCATCGAACACAGTCCGCTGTGTTCCCGCATCCGGGCGTCCGCGCCCGTGTGCCAGTACTACAGCGCGACGTTCGAGCGGATCTTCCGGCAGCTCGTGAGCCACCGGGCGCGGGTCACCGAAGTCGAGTGCGAGGCTGCAGGGGGCGCAGCGTGCGTGTTCGAAGTGGCGTGGTGACGACGTGCCGGGCGAGGGGCGAGGGGACAGAACCCGTAGCCTCCACGCGGCGACCAGCCTTCCCCTCGCCCTTCCAGCAGGACTTCAGTTCATTTCACGATCACGAGATAGTCGACGTCGATTTCGGGGCTCTGCAGGAAGTCCTTCTCGATCTCTCCCCGTAGCTGCACGCGGGTCTTGTCATCGATCGGCGTGGGTGGGAACAGCTTGTGTTCGATCTCCACCCGGATCTCCGAGACGCCGTCGGAGAACAGGTACTTCTTCTTCCCGATCTTCTTGATGATGTAGCCCTCGAGGGCCACCGGCGCGTCGTCCACCGGGTTCTTCAGGACATCCGCCACCGACTGATAGGTGGGCGAGTTCGACGGACCGACGTACTGCGCCGAAGCGACCGGGATGCAGAGCGCCGCCAGAGACAGCGCGACGGCGACGATGGGGGCTCGCAGCTTCATGGTGTGACTCCTCGAAAAGCGGGGCGGATCGTGAGCATCGCCACCGAGTCTTCCAGCATAGCGCTGCGCCATCGAGACTACGTTGATGCAACTCAAGGCCGACGGTGCCACCGTCACGCACCCGGACCGTCGCGCGCCCCTGCACAACCTACGGCTTCCCGGTTAGCATTCGGCGGCTTCCGGCGCCCCCGTCCACCGGTTGCAGCCGCATGCCGCGAGCCGCCCCGCAAGACGAAAGGAGAAGTGAACGATGTCACGGCTGTTGTTCGCCGCCCTGCTGCTGTGCGCGGCCGTCCTGCTGGAAGGCTGCGCTTCGAACATCGGTCCATCTTCGGTCCGCCGGGAGCGCCCCAACTACAACCGCGAGATCGTGCAGTCGCACGACGAGCAGATGCTGCTCAACCTCGTCCGGCTGCGCTACCGGGACACGCCGCTCTTCGTGGAACTCACCTCGGTCGTCACCAGCTACGCGTTCGACCAGAGCCTGTCACTCGGCACGAGGCTCTTTGATGGACGGGTGAGCGACGAGGTCAACGCTGGCACCGGCCTGCTCATCGGCAATCGGCCGACGGTCACGTACCTGCCCCTCCAGGGTGAAGAGTTCGCCATCCGCATGCTGTCGCCGCTGCCCCTCGACTCGATCATGCTGTTCTCGCAGACCGGGTGGAGCGTCGAGCGGCTCCTGCTGCTCTGCGTGCAGCGGATCAACGATCTCGAGAACGCCGCCAGCGCCACGGGACCGACACCCACAAGCAAACCGAGCTTCGAGGCGTTCCGCGATCTCGCGACACGCCTGCGGCGGCTGTCCCTCGCCGGGCGCTTCGGCATGAACTGGGACTTCGGCGAGGACCCCGGCGTGCAGTCGGCCTACCACATGAAGTTCTGGCTGAAACCGCCGGAGGACCCTTCGGACCCGCTCGCTGCCGACGCGGCCGCCGTGCGCGAGGTACTGCAGATCGATCCTGGCCTCGAGGAATACACGCTGACACCCTTCCCCCACAAGCGGCGCCCCAACGAGGTGGGCATGCGCGGACGGTCCCTGCTCGGCGTTCTCTACTTCCTTTCGCAGTCGGTGGAAGCCCCTAAGGAACACGCGGAAGCCGGACTCGTCACCGTGACCCTCGACCGCGACGGCCTGCCCTTCGACTGGGACACGCTCCTGAAGGACACGATGCGCATCCATGCATCGAAGGCCCGCCCGACCAACGCCTTCGTCGCGGTGACCCATCGGGGCTGGTGGTTCTACATCGCCGACGACGACCTTGCCTCGAAGTCGTCGCTCAGCCTGCTCAACTTCCTGTTCTCCCTGCAGTCGGCGTCTGGGAAGGGCAAATCGCCCGTGCTCACGCTGCCCGTCGGACGATAGACGCCAAGGCAACGAGGCCGGCGCCGATGCCCCGCTGGGTCACCGCCCTTCGAGACGCTGCGATCGGGTAGCGATCCAGCCACTGGAACGGCATCGTCGCAGCGGGTGTCTCGCCGGGACGCCGCCCTTGACGCCCGATCCCGCTGCGACGCACCACACGACGGGCGCATTCGTGCGTTTGCGTACAGTGCCGCGCGACGACTCGGCTTAGGGTTCGGCAGGATGCGCCATGGCACGTACTGAAAACCCGACAATTTCCCCCCTGGAGTGGCTGGCCGGTCGACGCACATTCGTCCATGGCCTGGCGATCGCGTCGCTCGCGGCCATCACCGCCTGCAGCACGCTGCCGAAGATCGTTCCCGACATGGCGACGCAGACCTCCCGACCGGTCTCGCTGGCCGGCGCCCACGGCCCGCTCGCGCCAGGCAAGAGCAAGTCGCTCCTGGAGCGTCTCGAACAGGGCGGCGAGGCCACGGGAATCTTCGACCGGCATCTGGCGCGGGAGGAAGCCATCGTCGGCAGCCCGATGGTGGTGGGGAACCGGGCGACCCTGCTGAAGGACGGTCCCGCCACCTTCGCCCGGATGTTCGCGGCGATCGAGGGCGCCAGACACCACATCGACATGGAGACCTACATCATCGAGGACGACGCCCTGGGCAACAGGTTCGCGGATGCACTGATCCGGAAGCGTCACGAGGGTGTCGAGGTGAATCTCATCTACGACAGCGTCGGCTCGATCAACACATCCGATGCCTTCTTCGCGCGACTCATCGACGCGGGCGTCCGGGTGCTCGAGTTCAATCCCGTGAGCCCCGTGACCGCCCGGAAAGGATGGGACGTGAATCACCGCGATCATCGCAAGCTGCTGATCGTCGACGGCGCCACGGCCTTTGTCGGCGGCATCAACATCAGCGGCGTCTATTCGGGCAGTTCGTTCCGAAAACCTGCGCAGAGCCGCCCGAAAACGGGCCTGCCGTGGCGCGACACGCACGTGAAGATCGAAGGGCCCGTCGTCGCCGCGTTTCAGAAACTGTTCCTTGCCACGTGGCAGAAGCAAGGGGGCGAACAGCTCCCGGCTCGCAAGCCGGTCGCTCCGAGGGGAAGCGCCGGTGGGGACGTCGTCCACGCGATCGGCAGTTCGCCGGACGAGCCGTTCAGCCTGATCTACGCCACGCTGATCTCCGCCATCGGCAGCGCCGAGACCAGTGTTCACCTGACGAATGCGTACTTCGTACCCGACCCGCAGCTGCTCGCCGCCCTCGCGGACGCCGTGAAGCGTGGCGTGGACGTCGCGATCATCCTGCCCAGCGTGACCGACTCGGCCCTGGTGTTCCACGCGGGCCGCTCCTTCTACACCGAACTGCTGCGCATCGGCGTCAGGATCCTCGAACGCAAGGACGCGCTGCTGCACGCCAAGACCGCCATCGTCGACGGCGTGTGGTCGACGATCGGATCGACCAACCTCGACTGGCGCAGCTTCCTGCACAACGACGAGGTGAACGCAGTGATCCTCGGCGCCGGCTTCGCTGCGCAGATGGAGGCGATGTTCGTCGCGGACGAAGCGGCATCGACCGCCATCACGCTGGATCGATGGGAGAAGCGGTCCGTCGGCGAGCGCATCAAGGAGCGGTTCGCGCGCCTCTGGGCCTACTGGCTGTAGCCGCGACACCTCGATGACGGACGCCCCCGCCAACCCCAGATCGATCGCCGCGTGGCTCGCCCGCGGCGGAATGCTTGCTCTCGGACTGCTGTGCGCCAGCATGGGGACCGCGCGCGCGGACGATGCGGCCCCTGCGCTCCACGCCAAGTATCGTGCGCTCCAGGATGCACTCGGCCACAACCCGTTCGGCAAACCGATCCACCTGGACTCCGGCGAGACATCGAAAGGCGTCTCGGGTGACATCCACGCCGTCGTGGATCATTCGTTCACCAAGGTGTCGGAGGCACTGGCCACAGCGGACCACTGGTGCGACATCCTGATCCTCCACGTCAACACCAAGTACTGTCGGGCCTCGACGCCACGACAGGGGACGGTCCTCGATGTCAGCATCGGCAAGAAACACGATCAGCCACTGGAGCAGGCTTACCGGGTGGTCTTCACCTATCGCGTCTTGTCACAGGTCTCGGACCACCTGCAGGTGGCCCTGACGGCGGACGAAGGGCCGCTCGGCACGCGCAACTACCGCATCGTTCTCGATGCGGTGCCTCTGGCCGACGGCCGGACGTTCACCCACCTCTCGTATTCGTACACGTATGGCGTCGTGGGTCGCCTCGCGATGCGCGTGTATCTCGGCACGGTCGCGAAGGACAAGGTGGGGTTCACGATCACCGGCGCCGGAACCGACGGCCGCCCGGTGTACATCGACGGCATGCGCGGTCTGGTCGAGCGGAACACGATGCGCTACTACCTCGCGATCGAAGCCTTTCTGGACGCCGTGTCGTCGCCGCCGCAGGCGCAGCTCGAGAAGCGGCTCCGCGCCTGGTTCGCCGCCACCGAGCGCTTTCCGCGTCAGCTGCATGAGGTGGACGAGCGCGCCTATCTCGAGATGAAGCGGAAGGAGTACCGGCGACAACAGGTGGCCGCGCCATAACCCGAGCTGAAGCTCCGCGCCACGGGCGGCGCCTCCGTTGACGCGGGCGCAAAGCTCTCGGACCTGGCGGGCCACGACCCGCACCGGCACCATGCCTCGCGTGCAACGGCTGGTCGGCACCACCATGCGAACGCACGACATCGCTGGTAGTCTGGGCCAGGTGCTGAGGCTCTGGTCCCTGGCACGCGATACAACCCTTCAGGCACGCCCCCGCGTGCAAAGTAGAGGACGCCTGTCATGCACGCGACACTGTCCGCGACTGAACTGCGATCCGCCGCCCGCCGCGGCGAATGGCAAGGCACCACCGCCGGCCACTGCCCCGGCCAGCAGCAGGTGAACGTGGTCATCCTGCCGCGGGATGCCGCGGTCGACTTCGCGGCGTTCTGCACCCGCAATCCGCGCCCCTGCCCGCTAGTCGAGATCCTGCCTCCGGGAGATCCGGAACCCGTCCGATCGGCACCGGGCGCAGACATCCGCACCGACATCGCCGGGTATCGCGTGTATCGCGACGGCCGGCTCGTCGATCAGCGCAGCGACATCCTCGACCTCTGGCACGACGATCTCGTGACGTTCCTCCTCGGCTGCAGCTTCACGTTCGAGCACGCCTTGATCGAAGCCGGCATCGGCGTGCGCAACGTGGCGCGCCAAAGCCGCGTATCGATGTTCGTGTCGTCACTGAAGTGCGTGCCCGCGGGGCGGTTCCATGGCCCGGTGGTGGTGAGCATGCGGCCCATCCCCGTGGCCCAGGTCGAGGAGGTGACGGCGCTGTCGGCGCGCTATCCGCACGCGCACGGCGCGCCCATCCATGTGGGAAATCCGGAGGCGATCGGCATCACCGATCTGTCGAAACCCGAGTACGGCGAGCCCGTCGCCATCGATCCTGGTGAGGTCCCGGTGTTCTGGGCCTGCGGCGTCACGCCTCAGGCCGTGGCCGTGAGCGCACGGGTGCCGTTCATGATCACCCACGAACCCGCACAGATGTTTCTCACCGATCTGCCCCGGGAGGGCGATTTACCAGGCTGACGACGCCGGCACTCAGGTCGACGGCTGAGGGTCCAGCGTGAACTCCGCCACCGTACCGACGCCGGGCGCGCTCCGCAGCCGCACGTCGCCGCCGTGGTGATCGACGATGCGCCGCACGAGGCTGAGACCCACGCCCGTACCCTCGAACTGGGTGGCCGTGTGCATGCGCTGGAATGGCTGGAACAGCATCGTCGCGCTGGCCATGTCGAAGCCGTCCCCGTTGTCGGTCACGCGGAACCACGTACCACGCGCGTCACGATGGCTGTCCACGCGAACCGCGGGCTGCGCCACCCGCGCGCTGTACTTCGAGGCGTTGTCGAGCAGGTTCTGCCACACTTGGACGACCAGTTCCGGATCGGCGTCCACCACGGGGAGCGCCTCGACGCGAAACTCCGTCCTGCGCGAAGGGTGTGCCGCGGTGATGAGCGCCCAGGTGTCCTCGACGACGCTCTGCATGTCGACCGGCGCACGCTGCAGCGGCTGGCGGGTCACCTGCGACAGGCGCGAGAGCGCGTTGATCATCGCAGTCATCCGCCGGGCCGCACGATCGATGCGATCGGTGTAGCCCATCGCCTCCTCGACATGCCCGGCCTGCAGGCGGCGACGCAGCAGCCCGGCAAAGCCCTGCATGGCATTGAGGGGCGTCTTGAGGTCGTGGGCGACCGCACGCGTGAACTCCTGCAGTGCGCCCTCCGCCCGGATCTGACCAGCGCGCACCGCCTCCAGCGCGATGCGCGACTGATCCAGTTCGGCCGCGAGGGCGTCGTAGCCGTGACGTAGCATCGCGTCGGCCGCCAGCTGGTCGGTGATGTCCCGAACGATGCAGAAGACGTGCGGCACGCCACCGATGGCGAAGCCGTCGGCGCTCACCAGGCAGTCACGCCCTTCGCCGTCCGCACGGCGCAGCCGGAGTGGTGCCGCGTCGAGGGCCCCGTCGGCCTCCATCGACGTGACGAGTTGCGCGAGCGTTGCGGCGTCGACGTGCCGATCGAGATGGACGAGTTCTGCGCCGATGAGCGCCCCGGGATCGACACCGAGGAGCTGCAGCATCGCCGCATTCGCATCCCGCACCACGCCGCTGCCGTGCTCGACGATCAGCATCGGATCGACGTGATGGGCGAACGAGCGATCGAGCAACGCCTCCGCGCGGCGCAGCGCACTCTCGGCGTCGCGTCTTCGCGCGCGCTCCATCGCAATGCGACGACTGCGCTGCCGGAGTCCCACCGCCATCGCCAGCAGCGCCGCGGCGGAGAGACCCGCAATGCCCCAGGTCCAGTCCCGCTGTCGTGAGAGTCCGCGCTCGAGCTGGCCGCGTTCCGCGACATCGTGATGACTGCTGAGCCAGCGGACGCGCAACGCCTCCAGACGGCCGTTCGCCTCGAGCGCGTCGAGGCCCCGTTGCAGTTGCGCATGCAGGTCGGTGCGATCGGGCGCCACAGCGAACGCGTAGGTCTGAAGCGCCAGATTCAGGTGACTCGCGCGGAGCCTCCCCTCGGTATCGGCGCCGAGGACCGGATCCGCATAGGCGCGCGGGAGCAGCGCGACGTCCACCTCGCCGGCGCGCACGGCAGCGAGCGCACGATCGGCGGCCGGCACCGGAACGAAGGAACCACGGACACCCGCGAGCACCGTGGCGAGCGTGTCGCGCATGGCCTCGGTGTCGAGCACGGCGACCCGCAGACCCGCAAGATCGTGCATGCCCTGTGGATCGGGTTGATCCTCCCGGTGATAGACCGCCATCGCTGGTGTCGCGTGCCCGTGGGTGAAGCGCGCCCAGGCCCCCCGCGGTTCGGCATCGACCATCGCAACGACGTCGAGCTGCCCGCTGCGGAAGGCCGCTTCCGTCTCGCGCCAAGGCTTGAGGGTGATGTCGAAGTCGATGCCTGCGATGGGCCCGAGTTCGGCCAGCAGATCGATCTGGAAGCCATGCGGCCGGCCTTGGGCATCGAGGGACTCGAACGGAGGAAAGGCAGCGTCTCCGCCATAGCGGATGCGCGGCAGATCGGCGCGCGCGTGTCCATGCGCGTCCACAGCGGCGATGGCTGCCCCGACTAGAAAAGTCCGCTTGTCCAAAGGTTCGGTTCTTATGGGTGGCTGCGGCGCCTCGAACGACCCGTAGCCACGGCCGGCATGCGGGCACATGCCCAGGACGCCGGAAGACTGACTATGCGCATGGTATTACGACGGTCCCCGTGCCGGCCAGAGACAAATGGGCGGGGCCGCGTGAGGTACCAACAAGGGGAGGACCCCTTGTATGTTCCCCGTGGCGCACCACCGAACGCGGACATGACCACGCTTTCTGTAGGAGCGGGCCATGCCCGCGAAAGCGATGGCTCCGGTCGAGGCGTTTCCTTGCATCCACCGCTTTCGGGGCCATGGGCCGCCTCTCGGGCCGGGGGCCCGCGGCGGCTTGGCCGCGTGGCGTACCAACAAGGGGAGGGCCCCTTGTATATCCCCCGTGGCGCACCACCGAGCCCGGACATGACCACGCTTTCTGCAGGAGCGGGCCATGCCCGCGAAAGCGATCGTTCCGGGTGACGCGTCTTCTTTCATCCACCGCTTTCGGGGCCATGGGCCCCTCCTACAGGACAGGTCCATCGACTGGTCGCAGATCCATCTCGCGCGGCACGATGCCTGCGCGTCGCCCCGCTCTCCGCCGGTCAGTACAATCCGACGATTCCTGCCCACGAGGCCTCCGCCCTTGTCCCTGATCCGCCCATTCACTGCGCTGCGCCCTGCCCCGGGCCGTGCCGCCGACGTCATCGCGCCACCCTACGACGTGCTGTCGAGCGCGGAGGCGCGCGACCGGGTCGCCGGGCGTCCCTGGAGCTTCCTGCACATCTCGAAGCCGGAGATCGATCTGCCGACAGACATCGACGTCCACGCCCCCGAGGTTTACGCAAAGGGGGCGGCCAACCTGCGGCACATGGTCGACGCCGGCGTGCTGGTGCGCGACCGGGCGCCCTGCTACTACGTCTACCGCATGACGATGGGGACGCACGTCCAGACGGGGATCGTCGCTGGGGCATCGGTGGCGGACTACGACACCAACCGCATCCGGAAGCACGAGCACACGCGTCCGGACAAGGAGGACGACCGCGTCCGCCAGATCGAGGCCGTTGGAGGCCACACCGGACCGGTGCTGCTCGCGTACCCCGCCACGCCCGAGGTCGACGCCCTGCTGGCGGAAGCGGCATCCTCGACGCCGGACGCCGACGCGGTCGCGGATGACGGCATCCGGCACACGCTCTGGGTGGTGCGGGATATCGCGGTACAGGCGCGCATCGGATCGGCGTTCGATGCGATGACCGCGCTCTACATCGCGGACGGTCACCATCGGTCGGCCGCCGCTTCGCGCGTGGCGGAGGCGCGTCGTCGCGCCGGGGACGGACCCGATGGCGAGTCGCAGCGCTTTCTCGCAGTGGCGTTCCCCCATCACGAGATGCGGATCCTTCCCTACAACCGCGTGGTCCGTGACCTCGGACGCTTCTCGTCAACGGATTTTCTCGCGGCGCTGGAGCACGATTTCGACGTGCGTCCCGAACCGGCAGCGGTGGCACCGGCACAACCCCGGGAGTTCGGGCTGCATCTCGCGGGCGGCCGATGGTTCCGCTTGCGTCTCCGGGCCGGACGCGTTCCAGTCGATGATCCGGTTGCCCGACTGGACGTGAGCCTGCTCGCGACTTACGCGCTGGAACCGCTGCTCGACATCCGCGATCCGCGACGCGATCCGCGCATCGATTTCGTGGGTGGAATCCGCGGCTTGCCCGAACTGGAGAAGCGCGTCGGCAGCGGGGAGATGGCCGCGGCATTCTCGATGCACCCGACGCGACTCACGGACCTCATGGCGGTGGCCGATGCCGGCCTCGTGATGCCGCCGAAGTCCACCTGGTTCGAACCCAAGCTCGCGGACGGCATGACCAACCTGATGCTTGATTGAAGCACCTCCGGTGCCGGTCGTGACGGCACCGGAACCTGGACCGCCTCGCGCGGGCGCCCCCCGCTCCACGACTCACCACAGGCCCGGAACGACCATGGAAGAACATCTCGACAAGCTGATCGACTGGCACGGCGCGCTCACCGACCTCGCAATCCGGTTCGGCCCCAAGGCGCTGGTGGCGATCCTCATCATGGTGCTCGGCGGCTTCGTCGGGCGCTGGGTCGCGCGGATGATGCTCCGCGGCCTCTCCCGCTTCGACCTCGAACCGCCGGTGCGGCAACTGCTCGTGCGGGTCGTGCGGGTGCTGGTGTTCGGAATGTTCCTGATCATGGCGCTGCAGAATCTCGGCGTCGAACTGCTGCCGCTCATCGCCGGCCTCGGCGTCGCCGGCGCAGGTATCGCGCTCGCCATGCAAGGCGTGCTCTCCAACGTCGTCGCCGGGCTCACGATCATCTTCACGCGCCCCTTCCGCGTCGGCGAGTACATCGCGATCGTCGGCGTGGAGGGAGAGGTCGAGAACATCTCGCTCTTCAGCACCGTGCTCACGCATCGCGACCGGTCGCGCGTCGTCGTGCCGAACCGCAAGATCGTGGGCGAGATCCTCCACAACCACGGCCGCGTTCGTCAGGTGGAGGTGGTGGTGGGCGTCGCGTACGACACCAACGTCGACACCGCGAAGGCCGTGCTGAGAGAGCTGCTCGCCGCGAACCCGAAGGTCCTGCAGGACCCGGTGCCGGAGCTGCAGGTGATCGTGCTTGCCGACTCCTCGGTGAACATCGCGGTGCGGCCGTGGGTGAACGTGCCCGACTACGGGCAGGTGCTCGGCGAACTGAACGAGATGATCCTCGCGCGCTTCCGCGATCGCGGCATCGTGATCCCGTTCCCGCAGCGCGAAGTGAAGATGGTCGCGTAGGGGCGAGCACGCACGACTGCCTATCGGTCGAGAGGCTCGTCCGCGAGCGAGATCGGATCCTCGGCGGGTTCGAGGTGGGTGATGACCCACGCGCCGGCCATGGCGGCCCGGATGTCTGCCTCGATGCGCTCGACGAGGTCGTGCCCGCGTTGCACCGTCCACTCGCCGGGCACGAGCACGTGCACCGACACGAAGGAGCGCCCGGCGGCCTGACGGGTGCGAAGCGCGTGGAAGGCGATCCCGTCGGCCTCGTAGACCGCGAGCACCTTGCGTATCTCGTCGCGGGCGGCGGGCGCCACCGATCGATCGAGCAGGCCCTGCACCGAACGACGCATGAGACCGTAGCCGGTCCAGAGGATGTTCACTGCCACGCCGATCGCGATGATCGGGTCCAGGCGGTCCCACCCCGTGAGCCCCACCGCGAGCACGCCAGCGACCACCCCCGCCGACGTCCAGACGTCGGTCATCAGATGCCGCGCATCGGCCTCCAGCGTGATCGAGCGGCGTGCGCGCGCGGCGCGCATCAGGACCCAGGCAACAACGAGGTTCACCAACGACGCAGCCACCGAGATGGCGAGGCCCAGCCCCACCTGATCGAGAGGCCGGGGTGCGATCAGTCGCGGCACGGCGGTCCAGACGATGGCGGCAGCCGCCACGAAGATGAGCGCCCCCTCGAACCCGCTCGAGAAGTACTCCGCTTTCGTGTAGCCGTACGCGTGCTCTTCGTCAGGCGGACGCTCCGACAGCGTGATCATCCACAGCGCCATGAACGCCGCGACGAGATTCACCAGCGACTCGAGCGCGTCCGATAACAACCCCACCGACCCGGTGATCCGCCATGCGATCGTCTTCAATGCGATCGTGACCAACGCCGCCGCGACCGACAGCCACGCATAGCGTGCGAGGCTGCCATGACCCGGCCCCGCGAAAGCGGGGCCTGTGGTCACCGGTGATTCAGACAAGCGACCACGCCACGGTGCCGCCGGCGCGAAGTGGCACGAGCGTGTGCGCGCCATAGGGGATCTCGCCAGGCACCGCCATCGGCGTCCGCTTCAGCGTGATCGTCCCCGTGTTGCGCGGCAGGCCGTAGAAGGCGGGGCCGTGGAAGCTCGCGAAGCCTTCCAGGCGATCGAGAGCGCCCGCCTGGTCGAACACCTCGGCGTAGAGTTCGATGCCGGCATTCGCCGTGTACATGCCCGCGCAGCCGCAATCCGTCTCCTTGGTGTGGCGGGCATGCGGCGCACTGTCCGTCCCGAGGAAGAACTTCACGCTCGCGGACGTCGCCGCACGCACGAGCGCCTCACGATGCACCTCGCGCTTCAGGATCGGCAGGCAGTAGTGATGCGGCCGCACGCCACCCTGGAAGAGCGCGTTGCGATTCATGAGCAGGTGGTGCGCGGTGATCGTGGCCGCCACCTGCGGACCCGCCGCCGCCACGAACTCCGCAGCCTCGCGCGTGGTGATGTGCTCCAGGACGAGCTTCAGTTGCCGATAGTCGCGCACGAGCCCGGCCAGGGTGTTCTCCACGAACACGCGTTCACGGTCGAACACGTCCACCGCCTGGTCGGTGACCTCCCCGTGCAGCAGGAGCGGAAGTCCGACCTCCTGCATGGCGTCGAGCGCGGCAGCGCACTTCCGGAGATCCGTCACGCCGGACGCCGAGTTGGTCGTGGCCCCGGCGGGATACAACTTCACGCCGTGGACGAAGCCGCTCTCGCGGGCGAGGCGCATCTCGGCGGCCGGGGTCGCATCCGTGAGGTAGAGCGTCATCAGCGGCTCGAAGTCCATGTCTTTCGGCAGCGCGGCGAGGATGCGGTCGCGATACGCCCGCGCCGCAGCCACCGTGGTGACGGGCGGCTTCAGGTTGGGCATGACGATCGCGCGGGCGAAACGGCGCGCCGTATCGGGCAGGACCGCGGCCATCTCGGGGCCGTCGCGCAAATGAAGGTGCCAGTCGTCGGGGCGGGTCAGGGTGATGCTGTCTGGGGGATTGCTCATGCGTCCGTCTCGTTGATCGTGTCGGAGTTGTCGTCGCCTGCTTCGGCGTCGGCGTGGTCGGGTCTGGCCAGCAGCGCCAGACGGTAGAGATCCCCGCGGCGGGCACCCGTGATCTCGGCGGCGAGACGCGCTGCCTGGGACGGTGGCAGCGCGCGGGCCAGCACATCGATCACGCGGCGGGCATCCACGGAGGTGGCATCGGCGGGCGCAGCGGGCGCGGGGTGCACCACCACCACGAACTCGCCGCGGAGGCGGTTAGGGTCGGCGTCGAGCCAGGCACCGGCCTCGCCGGCGACGCAGACGTGAACGGTCTCGAACAGCTTCGTGAGTTCGCGGCAGAACGTGATGCGACGACCCGCACCCAGCGCATGCACGAAGTCGTCGACGCTCTCGCGGATGCGGTGCGGGGCCTCGTAGAGCACCACCGGGACGGGTTCGTCGGCCAGTGCGCGCAAGGCGCGGCGCCGCGCTTCCTGCTTGACCGGCAGGAACCCGGCGAACCGGAATCCGTCGCCTGCAGCGCCGGCCGCGGACAGCGCGGTGGTCACGGCACTCGCTCCCGGGATCGGCACCACGCGATGCCCTGCAGCCAGTACAGCGGCCACCACGATTGCGCCGGGATCGCTCACGCCGGGCGTCCCGGCATCGGTGACGAGCGCCACGCTGCGCGGTTCCGCCAGCCACTGCACCACCTTGTCGCCGGAGGCGCGCTCGTTGTGCTCATGGACGGCGACCAGCCGGGCATCGATGCCGAAATGGTCGAGCAGATGGCGCGAGTGCCGGGTGTCCTCCGCTGCGATCATGTCGACGGCGCGCAGCACGTCGAGAGCGCGAAACGTGAGGTCCCGCAGATTACCGATGGGAGTGGCCACCACATATAATGTGCCCGCTTCCGCTTGAAAGGGTTCCGAATGCAACGGCTTCGCGTCCTGCTGCTGTGTGTAGCCTTACTATACGGTGCCCTTGCGGCCCTCGCCATTGGCGCCAGGGCCCAGACAGAGGGCGATGAGGTGATCGAGGAGACGGAGACACCGCCGTCTTCATCGTCCGAAGTCACCGTCCCGATTTCCCCGCCTGTTTCCCCGCCTGTTTCCCCGCCTGCTTCCCCGCCTGCTTCCCCGCCTGCCCAAGCATCCGCGCCCGGCGCGGCAGCGCAGGCCGAGGAAAAACCGCACATCGCGGTGCTCCTGCCCCTCGACTCACCCGCCTTCGGCAAGCTGGCCGACGCCGTGAAGCGCGGCATCGAGGCCGCCGCGACGACTGCCGACCCCGGGAAGACCCTTCCCATCGTCGTGTACCCGACGAACGACGTCGCGAACAGCATTGTCGACATCTACGACCGCGCGCTCCGCGCAGGTGCCCAGTTCGTGATCGGGCCGCTCACGAAGAACGCGGTGCAGGCAATCGCGGCAAGCAATGCCGTCACCGTGCCCACGCTCGGGCTCTCGGTGCCGGACAACGAAGGCACCCTGCCCAACGGCATGTACGCCTTCGGCGTGCAGATCGAGGCCGAGGCGCGTCAGATCGCCCGGGTGGCGCACTCCCAGGGGAAGCGACGCGCCGTCGTGATCACCGGCGACAACACCCTCGCCAGGCGCACATCGCAGGCCTTCATGGACGAGTGGACGCGGTCCGGACGCCTCATCGTCGACCAGCATGCGTACACCACGGACCAGGGCAAACTGAAGCGCATCCGCGACAACCTCGGACCGAACAATGTCGATGCGATCTTCCTCGCGCTCGACGGGCAGCGGGCCCGGCAGGTACGCCCGTACCTCGGCAAGACCGTCGCGATGTACGCGACCTCGCAGATCAATTCCGCCGAGAGCATGGTGCTGGGCCAGCACGACCTGAACGGCGTGCTCTTCCTCGACATGCCCTGGATGGTGCTGCCCGACCATCCGGCCGTGATGTCGTACCCGCGACTCACGGGCGTCTTCGGCACGTTCGAACAGGAGCGCTTCTACGCGATCGGGATCGACGCCTGGCGCCTCGCGCAGGGGTTGCTCGACGAGAGCTACAGCAGTCTGTCGCCCGTCGACGGGGTGACGGGGCTGCTGACCCCCGGTCTCGCCCGGGTGTTCGTGCGCGAGCCGCTGCCCGTGCAGTTCGTGCAGGGCGTTCCCCGGGTCGTCGACGGCGTCAGCCTGCGGTGACCCCGTGAACACCGGCGGCCGCGACGCCGAGGACACCGCGCTCGCGTGGCTTGCGGCGCGCGGCTGCCGCCTCGAGACGCGGAACTATCGAAGTCGTTTCGGAGAGATCGACCTCATTGTCCGCGACGGACCGGTGCTGGTGTTCGTGGAAGTCCGCAAGCGCTCGAGCGGTGCGTTCGGCGGAGCCGCCGCCAGCATCACAGCCTCCAAGCGCGACAAGCTGCTCGCCACCGCGCGCCAGTATCTGGCCGGCCTCGGCCGCGAAGTCCCGTGCCGCTTCGACGCCGTCCTGCTCGACGGCGCCGGGCAGGTCGAGTGGATCCGGGACGCCTTCGGTGCGTAGTGCTGCATTGCCGACGCATGGACGCCGCGACGACGCGGAGGCCTGTCGGCATTGCCACGCCGGACCGCTGCGGACCTTTCTGCCCACGCTCCCTCGGTGGTCCTCGTGCCGGTGAATGCGCGCCGACGCGTCGGTCGACACACCCTCGTACCCGCGCCTGGCTGCGCCGGAACCCGCTGGCCTACCGCGGGTCAGACCTGCCGATGCGCAGCGCGGACGACGAATACCCCTGTGCCATAATCCCGCGCCAATTTTCCGGAGCGTTCATGGATCTCATGTCCCGCATCAGTCAGCACTTCCACGACAGCGCCGAGCTCAAGGTGCAGGCGGTCGATGTGCTCGCCGCTCCGCTCCAGCGCGGCGCAGAACGCATGGTCCAGTGCCTCATGAACGAGGGGAAGATCCTCTCGTGCGGCAACGGCGGCTCCGCGGCCGACGCGCAGCACTTCTCCGCCGAACTGCTCAACCGTTTCGAGATGGAGCGTCCCGGGCTCGCCGCGATGGCGCTCACGACCGACGCCTCGACCATCACCTCCATCGCGAACGACTACGCGTACGTGCAGGTGTTCTCCAAGCAGATCCGGGCGCTCGGCCACGCGAACGACGTCCTGCTCGCGATCTCCACCAGCGGCAACTCGCCGAACGTCGTCGAGGCCATCACTGCAGCTCACGAGAAAGGCATGACCGTGGTAGCCCTCACAGGTCGCGACGGTGGCAAGATGGCCGCCATGCTGGGGCCCGACGACGTCAACATCTGTGTCCCCTCTTCCGTGACGGCGCGCATCCAGGAGGTGCATCTGCTCTGCCTGCACTGCCTCTGCGACGCCATCGACGTACAACTGTTCGGAGTCCAGTGATGCCAATCCCGTCCCGCGTCGTTTCCCCTTCGCTCGTTCTGTCCCTGGTGTTCCTCGCCGGCACCACCGTATCCCTGCAGGGCTGCTTCCCGCTCTTCGCCGCTGGCGCAGCCGCGGGCACCGGCGCACTCATCGCCGAGGACCGTCGCACGAGTGGCACCTACCTCGACGACGAAGGCATCGAGCTGAAGGTCGTCAGCCGAGTGGGAGAGAAGTTCAAGGACAACACCCACGTCAACGCCACCAGCTACAACAAGGTCGTCCTTCTGACGGGTGAAGTGGCGACGGCGGATGCGAAGTCGGAGATCGGTGCCTTGGCCGCCGCCGTCCCGGGCGTGCGCTTCGTCGTGAACGAACTCGCGGTGGGCAACGTGACGACGCTCACACAGCGCAGCGGCGACACCTACACCACCACCCGTGTCAAGACGCGCTTCATCGATGGGTCCCGCTTCCAGGCAAACCACGTGAAGGTCGTCACGGAAGCCGGCATCGTGTACCTCATGGGCATCGTGAAGCGCGCCGAGGCCAAGGCTGCGGCCGATCTGGCGTCGGGCGTGTCGGGTGTGAAGAAGGTCGTGCAGGTGTTCGAGTATCTCGACTAGGTCCTGGGACTACGGACTGGGCGAAGTGCACGCACGGGGCTCAGGGGCGGCGTGATGGGGGCGGATGCGCGGCGTCGGGCTGCAGCCCGACCCACGACACCGCCGCGAAATCACTGCGACGCCGTATCCTGATTCCCAGTGGGTCGGACTGCAGTCCGACGCCGCGATGGCACATGGTGACGCAGCGAACCCCGGCGACGCATGGAACCATGGCGATGCAGCCGGCAGCGCAGTGCTCGCCCTCCCGCCTCCGTGAACCCGACACGCACCGGGCCGCCAGCTATCCCTCCGCCGCCGGAACATGCACAATAATGCATGCCCTCTCGCCCCGCCTCGAAAGCCCTTGCCCGCCCGCGCAAAGCAACGCCACCGCGCCCCGCTCCCCGCGGGCCCGATTCCGCCCCTGATGCATCCCTGCTCGGCACGCTTGCCGAGCGCGTCCGCGCGATCCGCGCCCGCCGCGGGCTGACCCGCCGGGCGCTCGCCGTGGGCGCCGGCATCTCCGAGCGACATCTCGCCAATCTCGAATCGGGCACGGGCAACGCATCCATCCTCGTCCTGCAGCAGGTCGCGCTGGCGCTCCAGTGTCCGCTGGCCGCACTGCTTGGAGATGTGTCCACGTCGTCGCCCGAATGGCTGCTGATCCGCGACGTGCTCGATGGCCGGGACGAATCCGACCTGCGGCGCGCGCGACTGCATCTGACCGGACTGTTCGGCGCGAACCGCGATGCGATCGATCGAATGCAACGCATCGCCCTGGTCGGCCTGCGCGGCGCGGGCAAGTCCACGCTGGGACGGATGCTCGCCGACGCGCTCGGACGCCCCTTCGTCGAACTGAACCGCGAGGTCGCCCGCATCGCCGGCTGCAGCGTCGCCGAGATCCATGCGCTGTACGGCGCGAACGCGTACCGCCGCTACGAGCGGCGCGCCCTGGAGGAGACCCTCGACACCCTGCCCGAGGCCGTGATCGCCACGCCGGGCGGCATCGTGTCGGAGGCGGCGACATTCGGACTGCTTCTCGGCCGCTGCTTCACCGTGTGGTTGCGCGCCTCCCCCGAGGAACACATGGGGCGCGTCGTGGCCCAGGGCGACACGCGACCCATGGCCGGCCATCGCGAGGCCATGGACGACCTCAAGCGAATCCTCGCCGGCCGGGCCGACTTCTACGCCAAGGCCGACGTGGCGGTCGACACCGGCGGGCAGCCCCTGCAGGACGCCTTCGAGGCGCTGAAGGCCGCCGTGCAGTCAGCCCGGATGGCGGGCGCCGCAGCGCGCTGACGACCACGCCGGCGGCTGCACCGATCTTGACGGCACCCCGGACGTGCACTATCTTGCATTTTCCCTGACGGCAGTCGGCGCGCTCGCGCACGCCTGCCAGCAACGCGCCACCGGAGCCTCCCCATGACCAGCGAAGTCCGCGTGGACTACCAGACCGACCCATCGCGCTATCGCCACTGGAAACTCGCCTTCGATGGCGCCATCGCATCCCTCGCGATGGATGTCGCGGAAGACGGCGGCCTGCGTCCCGGCTACAAGTTGAAGCTGAACTCGTACGACCTCGGCGTCGACATCGAACTGCACGACGCCCTGCAGCGCATCCGTTTCGAACATCCCGAAGTGCGCACCGTGGTCGTCACGAGCGCGAAGGACCGCATCTTCTGCTCGGGCGCCAACATCTTCATGCTCGGTCTGTCGTCCCACGCGTGGAAGGTGAACTTCTGCAAGTTCACGAACGAGACACGCAACGGCATCGAGGACGCCAGCCGGCACTCAGGCCTGAAGTTCCTCGCCGCCGTGAACGGCGCGTGCGCGGGCGGCGGCTACGAGATGGCGCTCGCGTGCGACGAGATCCTGCTGGTGGACGACCGCTCGTCGGCGGTGTCCCTGCCCGAAGTCCCTCTGCTCGGCGTGCTGCCCGGCACGGGCGGACTCACCCGCATCATCGACAAGCGCCACGTGCGCCACGATCTCGCCGACGTCTTCTGCACGACGACCGAGGGGGTCCGGGGCCAGCGCGCCGTCGAATGGCGCCTCGTGGACGCCATCGCGAAACCGGCGAACTTCATCGCGACGGTGCGCGAGCGCGCCACGGCCCTCGCGGCGAGGAGCGACCGCCCCGTAAGCGCCAAGGGCGTGGCGCTCATCCCGCTGGAGCGCACGATCGACGATACCGGCTGCCGCTATCGCCACGTGACGGTCGACATCGATCGAGCGCGTCGCGTCGCCACGTTCACGGTCAAGGCCCCCGCCGAGGCGCAACCGCGCGACATCGCCGGCATCGAGGCGGCCGGCGCCTCGTGGTGGCCGCTCGCGATGGCGCGGGAACTCGACGACGCCATCCTCCACCTGCGCACCAACGAGACCGCCATCGGCATCTGGCTGCTGCGCACCGAAGGCGATGCCGCCGCCGTGACCGCCGTCGACGACGTGATGGCGCTGCACGCCGATCACTGGTTCGTGCGCGAGACGCGCGGGATGCTCCGCCGCACGTTCGCGCGGCTCGATGTCTCTTCGCGGACGCTCTTCGCGCTGATCGAACAGGGGTCGTGTTTCGCCGGCACGCTGCTCGAACTGGTGCTAGCGGCGGATCGCTCGTACATGCTCGACACACCCGACGATCCGATGGACGCGCCGCGCATCACGCCCACCGAGGCGAACTTCGGCTGGTATCCGATGATCCACGGCAAGTCGCGCATCGCGCGGCGCTTCCACGACGAGACCGAGCCCATCGAGGCCGTGCACGCGATCGCGGGCCAGCCGCTCGAAGCGTCCGAAGCGCAGACACTGGGCCTCGTCACGATGACGCCCGACACGCTCGACTGGGACGACGAGATCCGCATGGCCATCGAGGAACGCGCGTCGCTGTCGCCGGACGCCCTCACCGGCATGGAGGCGAACCTTCGCTTCGGCGAAGGCGAAACCATGGAGACGCGTGTTTTCGGCCGCCTGTCCGCGTGGCAGAACTGGATCTTCATCCGCCCCAACGCCGTCGGCGAGAAGGGCGCGCTGAAGGTCTACGGCAAGGGCGAGAAGACCGCCTTCGACTGGAACCGCATTTGAGCGGCATCCGAGCCGCCACTGAGTCGCCACTGAGTAGCAAGTGAGTCGCGGGTGAGCCGCGGCGTCGCACAAACCTCGTCCGCGGCCCGCGCCGCACCGGAGCACCCCATGAACGGCATCGACTACAGCCAGAAGATCCCCAACAACGTGAACCTGTCGGAAGACAAGACGCTCCAGCGCGCGCTCGAACACTGGCAGCCCAACTACCTCGCGTGGTGGCAGGACATGGGGCCCGACGGGTCGCACGGCTTCGACGTTTACCTGCGCACCGCGACGAGCGTCGACCCCGCCGGCTGGGCGCAGTTCGACTACGTGAAGATGCCCGAGTACCGCTGGGGCATCTTCTTGAACCAGCGCGAGGAAGGCCGTCGCATCCACTTCGGCGACCACAAGGGCGAGGAGGTCTGGCAGGACGTCCCCGGCGAGCACCGCGCCAACCTGCGCCGCATCATCGTGACCCAGGGCGACACCGAGCCCGCATCGGTGGAACAACAGCGCCACCTCGGCCTCACCGCGCCGTCGATGTACGACCTGCGCAACCTCTTCCAGGTCAACGTCGAGGAAGGCCGGCACCTCTGGGCGATGGTGTACCTGCTGCATCGCCACTTCGGTCGCGACGGCCGCGAGGAAGCCGAGGCCCTGCTGGAGCGCCGCTCGGGAGACGAGGACAACCCCCGCATCCTCGGCGCCTTCAACGAGCGCACGCCCGACTGGCTCGCGTTCTTCATGTTCACGTACTTCACCGACCGCGACGGCAAGTTCCAGTTGTGCGCGCTCGCCGAATCCGGCTTCGATCCGCTCGCGCGCACGACGAAGTTCATGCTCACCGAGGAAGCGCACCACATGTTCGTGGGCGAATCCGGCGTCTCGCGCGCGATCCAGCGCACGTGCGAAGTGATGAACGAACTGAAAACCGACGACCCCGCGCTCGTTCGCGCGGCCGGCGCGATCGACCTGCCGACGATCCAGCGGTATCTCAACTTCCACTACAGCGTGACCATCGATCTCTTCGGTGCCGACCAGTCGTCGAACGCCGCGATCTTCTACAGCGCCGGGCTGAAGGGTCGCTTCGAGGAAGGCAAGCGCGACGACGACCACGTGCTGCGCGGCGGCACGTACCGCGTGCTCGAAGTGCAGGACGGCAAGCTGGTCGAGAAGGAAGTGCCGATGCTGAACGCGCTGAACGAAGTCCTGCGCGACGATTTCATCCGCGACTCGGTGGCCGGCGTCGAGCGCTGGAACAAGGTGATCACGAAGGCCGGCCTGCCGCATCGGCTCACGGTGCCGCACAAGGCGTTCAACCGCCGCATCGGCACGCTCGCGGGCGTGCGCGTCTCGCCCGATGGCCGTGTGGTTTCGGAGACCGAGTGGAACGCCAACGAGACCACGTGGCTGCCGAGCGTCGAGGACCGCGCCTTCGTCGCATCGCTGATGGGTCGCGTCGTGGAGCGGAACAAGTACGCGAGTTGGATCGCGCCGCCGATGGTCGGCATCAACCGCCAGCCGATCGACTTCGAATACATCCGGTTCAACTGAGCACGCCGTGAACGCCACCGACGCCGGGCGCGCGGACGCCCTCCGCCAGCACGTCATCGATCCGGAGATCTGCATCCGGTGCAACACGTGCGAGGAGGCGTGCCCCATCGACGCCGTCACGCACGACAGCCGCAACTACGTCGTCAAGCCGGACGTGTGCAACGGGTGCGGCGCCTGCGTGCCGCCCTGCCCCACCGGTGCCATCGACAACTGGCGCACCGTGCTCCGCGTCGATGCCTACTCGGTCGAGGCGCAGCTCGGGTGGGACGAGTTGCCGGCGGAGCAAGTGTTGCCTCCCGCGGAAGCTGGTGCTGCGGTCACACCTGCACCCGTCGACGCGACGGAAAACGCAGCACAGGCACCGGTTTCATCGACACCGGTGACGCCGACACCCGTGCGCGGCGCCACCGTGCCGCCGTGGTCCGCCGCGCATCCGTACACCAACCTCTATCGCCCGAGTGCGCCGGTCACCGCCACGGTGATGGGCAACTTCCGCGTGACGGGCGAGCACTCCGGCAGCGACACGCGCCACATCGTCCTCGACTTCGGAACGCTGCCGTTCCCGGTGCTCGAAGGCCAGTCGATCGGCATCATCCCGCCCGGCACCGATGCCCAGGGTCGCCCGCACCACGCCCGCCAGTACTCGATCGCGAGCCCGCGCGACGGCGAGCGACCCGGCTACAACAATCTGTCGTTGACGGTGAAGCGCGTGACCGCCGACCACGACGGCCAGCCGGTCCGCGGCGTGTGCTCGAACTATCTCTGCGACGTGAAGAAAGGCGACATCGTGCAGGTGATCGGACCGTTCGGCGCGTCGTTCCTCATGCCTAACCATCCGGGGACGCATCTCGTGATGATCTGCACGGGCACCGGCTCCGCGCCCATGCGCGCGATGACGGAATACCGCCGCCGCCATCGCGAACGCTTCGGCGACGGCCGCCTGACGCTGTTCTTCGGCGCGCGCACCGCCGACGAGCTGCCGTACTTCGGACCGCTTACCAAACTGCCGAAGGACTTCATCGACATCCACCTGGCGTTCTCGCGCACGCCGGGCGAGCCGAAGCGGTACGTGCAGGACTTGATGCGCGAACGCGCCGCAGACCTCGCTCCGGTGATCGCAGATCCGAACACGTTCATCTATGTGTGCGGGCTGAAGAGCATGGAGGAAGGGGTGCTAGCGGCGCTGCACGATATCGCGAACGGGGCAGGTCTTGCGTGGGAACCACTGGCGGACGCCTGGGCCCGCGAGGGGCGGTTGCATCTCGAAACGTATTGAGGGGGCGGCGGTGGAGTTCCAAGTGGTTTCGAATGGTGTTGGAAGATTCTCTTAGGCACCTAGTTCCCGAGGGTTGGTCGATTCGAAGGCGTGATTCGGCGGTCTAAGTCAGCAGACAAATATGGCATCAAGGTGGCGCACGGGGTCGCACCCGCTGAGCTTGCCAAGAGGCTAAGCCGGCCACGCACAAGAGCGCAATGCTGGTGGGCTCAGACACGACCCATACGCGCGAACTACCAACATACCGGGAAACGGAAAGCGGACTAGGATCAGAATACGTCGACCCCAAGAACGGAGCTTCGTCGAGCCCGCCCGAGAAGTAGTTATCTCCATAGTAGCTATCGTCAAAGACTATTCTGAATCCGAACCCGCGGTCAGAAGGGTCGCCATTTCCGATGACGAAATCGTATGAGGTTCCGCCATCATGTCTCCAGCGGCCAACTGCATTCGGCAGAGAAGAATCAAAGTGCAAAGCAGTCAATGTCGACATCGGATCGTCGGTCACGTGGATCGACCATCGCAACAGATTTCCTTCATCTCCGATTCGCACATCCTTGTCCATAGAGAACTCACCCAGGAATGCGCCTGCATATGGGTATGGAAAGCTCCCAACGTTCGCGAAAAAGTCTCCTGCAATTGAGTACCGAACCACTCCAGCCTGCGCAACGGCAACATGCGTGAGAGCGTAGGCGACGAGTACCATGATCCCTAAGCCCGGAGCAGACGCTCGTCGAAGAGCATTGACGATGTTCATAGCACCTCCTTTCTTTCCTGCAAACACCAGAAGTGACATCAGAGTGGCAATCGCATTTCAGGAAACCAGCGATGAGGAATCTATCGATTTGGCATGGTCGGGTTCACCACACACGAAGGTGTTGAGCAAGATCAACACTTCTTACGAAACTGCGCCCGGAGTTAGTTCTCGATTCTGGTCTCCCCACGCTCCGTCGCCGCGGTGGCCGTAGTGGGGTCGGCGTAGTGGGGTCGGACCCACTCAACACGTTGACATCGCTCCTTTTTCTCTCTTGGAATGGCACTCTTTTCGGCTTGAAGAGCCATTTTCGATCGCGTTCTCGCAGCCGTACGCGAAACCGTCTGTTCCGGTCGACACGCTTCCTCGCATCCATCGCTTTCGGGGCCATGGGCCCCTCCTACAGGAACCATCGCTCCGATCGCGGCTGGTGGATGCGGCACGATCTGTAGGAGCGGCCCATGGCCGCGAAAGCGATGGTTCCGGTCGAAGCGATTCCTTGCATCGACCGCTTTCGAAGCGATGGCCCCCTCCGTCAGAACCGTCGGCTCGATCACGTCGGGTGGATGCACCACGAATCTGGGGAAACGGGCACCCGACCTGACCCCATCTGGGCTCGCCGCGGCGCGTTGGTAGTGGCGATGCGAATCCGAGCGCTGCACGGCGCTTTCTTCTTGCTTCGACCAGCGTCTCGCCCCTTCAGCCCTTGCATATCACTGCGCGGTGACTAGAATGAAGTCACCTCACAGTGACAAGGAGTTCACCATGGACCGTCGCCGATTCATCCGTATCGCTGGCGGCGGGGTGATCCTCGCTGCGGCGGCCGGGACAGCCGGCTGTTCCGCGACCATGCCGCCCGAGGCGGTGGCGCCTTGGCAGGGCCCCGGCAACGAACCCGACCTGCGCCGCTGGATCCTGAGCTACGCCATCCTGGCGCCGCATTCGCACAACCTGCAGTCCTGGGTGGTGGACCTGGGTGTACCGGGGCAGATCCTGCTGCGCTGCGACCTGCAGCGCCTGCTGCCCGAGACCGACCCGTACTCGCGGCAGATCATGATGAGCCATGGCACCTTCATCGAACTGCTGGACATGGCCGCGCGCGAACGTGGCCAGCGCGCCGAGATCACGCTGTTCCCCGAAGGCGCCTTCGTGCATGACCGGCTGGACCAGCGACCGGTGGCCCTGATCCGCCTGGTGCCCGACGCCAGCGTGGCGAAGGACCCGCTGTTTGCGCAGATCCTCCAGCGCCATACCAACCGCGCCGCCTACGACCCGGCACGGCCGGTGGGCGCCGACGCCTGGAAGGCCATGGCCGATGCGGCGAAGCCCTATCCGCTCGGCTTCGGCTTTGCCGATGCGGACCAGCCCGAGCTGCTGGCCCATTATCGGGCCGTGGCCGCCGAGGCATGGCGCATCGAGATGGTGACGCCGCGCACGATCCTGGAGTCCTACAAGGTGCTGCGTGTCGGTCCGAAGGAAGTGGCGCAGCATCGTGACGGGCTGACGCTGCTCGACCCGACCGTGGTGTGGATGGCGCGTCTGGGCCTGTTCGACCGCAGCCAGGCGCCAGGCCCGGACGACTACGCCACCACCAGCCAGATCAAGGACTTCAGCGAGAAGCTCGCCTCCACGCCGGGCTTCCTGTGGATGGTGAGCGACGACAATGACCGCGTCACGCAGGTGAACGCCGGCCGTGCCTTTGCGCGGGTGCAACTGGCGGCCACCGCCAGGGGCGTGGTGATGCAGCCGCTGCAGCAGGCGCTGCAGGAATACCCCGAACAGGCCGTACCGCATGCGCAGATCCGTCGCCTGCTCGGTGCCGATGCACCCGGCCAGACGGTGCAGATGTGGGCGCGCGTCGGCCACGCACCGCCCGCCCCACCGGCGCCGCGGCGCGGCATCGACGCGCACATCGTGCGGACATGAAGGCGACCGCACCAGCACGGCAGCGCGACCGCGCGGCCACCGAAGAACGCATCGTGGCCGCAGTGGGCGTGGTGCTGGCGCGCGACGGGTTCGGCGCGCTCGGCATCAACGCCATCGCGCGCGAGGCCGGGGTCGACAAGGTGCTGATCTACCGCTACTTCGGTGGCCTGCCGGAACTGCTGCAGCGTTGGGGATCGAGCGGCCGGTTCTGGCCCAGCGTGCAGGAACTGCTGGGCGACGATGACGATGCCGTGCGCGCCCTGCCACTGCCGCAACGCTATGCGCTGTTCTTCGACCGCTTCATCGACGCGCTGCGCGCCCGGCCTCTCACGGTGGAGATCCTCGCGGCCGAGGTCGTCGAGCGCAACGAGCTGACGGCGATCCTCGAGGCCGAACGCGAGCAATGGGGCTTCCAGGCCGAGGCGCTGTTCGGCGGCGCCGACTTCGAGCGCATGCCGCAGTTGCGCGGCATCACACTGCTGCTCGTCGCCGGTGTGCAGTACCTGCTGGTGCGTTCGCGCAAGATCCGCATCTTCGGCGGCATCGACCTGCAGAGCGACGCCGGCTGGGCCGCTCTCAAGGCCTCGGTGGCCGCCATGGCGCTGCCCATGCTCGGCGCCGTGGTAGTTGCCACGGGCGGCGAGCGTTGAGCCGCCACGCTGACCGCCAACGATATCGCGCTGGAGATTCGAAGCTACGCAGCACTCCGATGACGCTCGCCGGTCCTGCCGAGAAGGGCCGTCGCCTTCTGCTTTGACACCATCTCCGATCGCGTTCTGGCAACGCTTTTCTGTAGGAGCGGCCCATGGCCGCGAGAGCATTGGTTCCGGTCGAAGCGTTTCCGTGCATCGACCGCTTTCGGGGCCATGGGCCCCTCCTACACGAACCGTCGCTTCGGTCATGCTCGGTGGATGCGCCCCACCCACGGCATGCCTCTCACGCGGTGACGCGCCATCCCGGTGCGCCCGACGCATTCGCTGCCCGCGATCGTGCGGACATTCGCCAGGCAGAGCCTCGCTCTCGCTCCTGCGCCAGCTGAGCCAATGGCTGTCCCTCCCTGGAACGTCCCGTGCACCGCACACCCCACGCCAACGCGGGGCCACACCCGCGGCGAGGAGCGTCCGTGATCCCTTCCGCATTACCCCTGCCACCGGCGTCAGCCGGGGCTCAGAGCTACGACTTGCGCCGGCTCTCCTGGCAGATCGCGCTCTTCGCGCTCGTCTACGGTCTCACCGCGCAGATCGGACTGCACTACTCGAGCACCGCGAGCAACGTCACGTTGATCTGGCCGCCGTCCGGGCTCGCGCTCTTCGTCGTGCTGCGGTTCGGCTGGAGACTCTGGCCCGGGATCGTGCTGGGCGATCTCCTCGGCAACGCCGGCACGGGTGCTCCGCTCGCCGCGGTGCTCGGCATCTCCGTCGGCAACATCGTCGAGACGCTTGCGGTGGCGATGCTGCTCGTGCGGTTCTGCGGCTTCCACCCGGGGCTCGACCGCGCGCGCGACGTCCTGGCGCTGCTCGTGGTCGGCAGCGGCGGTGCGCTGCTGAGCGCCATCTTCGGACCCACCAGCCTCGCGCTGGCCGGCGCCTTCGATCCACCGCTCTTCGGAACCGTCTTCCTGCAGTGGGTGATGGGCGACGCCACCGGGGTGATCGTGTTCTGCCCGCTCCTGCTCGCCTGGACGGGATGGCGCCCGAGCCGGCCCGCGTCCGCCGTAGCTGCGGAAGCGGCGGTGCTCATGATCACGCTGCTGGTCGTCTGCGAGGCCGTCTTCGGCGGGCTCGGGCTCATCCGCTCGGGCTACTACCCGGCCGCGCTCGCGCTCTTTCCGCTCGCCGTATGGGCGGCCCTGCGGTTCGGGCTGCGCGGCGCGACGGCTGTCACGCTCGTCGTGTCGATCGCTGCGGTCTGGGGCACGGTGGACGGTCGTGGGCCGTTCGTCGAAGCGACGGGATTCGACAGCCTCGTGCGGTGGTGGGTCTTCGCGAACGTGATCACCGTGACCAGCCTTCTGCTCGCCGCATCGCGCGCGGAACGTCATCGGGCCGAAGCCGATCTGGCCGCGCAGCGGGATTTCGTCTCCGCCATCCTCGACGTGCAGGGCGCCCTCGTGGCTGTGCTCGACGGCGACGGATCGGTGCTCCGCGCCAACCGCGCCTTCGAGGGGCTCACCGGATTCACCGCCGAGGAGATCCGCGGACGCCGGTTCTGCGAGCTGTTCGTCGCCCCGCACGAGCGCGACAAGGTGGAGGGCCATCTCGAGATGCTGCGGCTCGGATTGTCGCAGCGCGTGCGCTACGACGCCGGCCTGCCGCGTCGCCAGGGTGACCCTCTGCTCGTGTCGTGGTCGAACACGGCACTGCGCGCCGGACGCCGCCAACTCTCGCACGTGATCCTCACGGGCATCGACATCACCGAGCGGACCCAGGCCACCTCTGCCTTGCGCGCGGCACGCCACGATCTCGAGCGACGGGTTCGCGAGCGCACCTGCGAGCTGGCGGCAACGAACGCAGAGCTGGAAGCCGAGATCAGCGAGCGCCGCCGACTGGAGCAGGCCATCATCGAGGTCGCGGAGCACGAGCAGATGCGGATCGGCCAGGAACTGCACGACGGCCTCGGCCAGCAGCTCACCGCCGTCGCATTCATCGCCGAGGTTCTGGCGCGCAAGCTCTCCGCGCGCGCGATCCCCGAGACGGCCGACGCCGCGCGGATCGAGCAACTGGTGAGCGCGGCGGTTTCGCAGACGAGACAACTCGCGCGCGGCCTCGCCCCGGTGGACCTCGACGCGGAAGGTCTGATGGCGGCCCTCGAGGATCTCGCCACCACCGTGCGCGACGTGTTCGGCATCGACTGCCACTTCCACTGCGCCGCGCGGGTGCCAGTGCACGACAGCGCGCTGGCCATCAACCTCTATCGCATCGCCCAGGAGGCCGTGACGAACGCCGCGAAGCACGCGGCCGCGCGCCACCTGCTCATCGAGCTCGCCCATCGCGAAGGACGCCTCGCACTCACCGTGACGGACGACGGTCGCGGCCTCGACGTCACGCGCGCAGCCGGAGACGGCATGGGCCTGCGGATCATGCGGCACCGCGCCCATGTGATCGGCGCGGGGCTCGCCATCGAAAGCACGCCGGGATCCGGCGTCTCGGTGCGCGTCACACTCCCGCTCGCGGCCCCGGCGCCGCATGCGATGCCGGAGACCGCGGATGCCTGACAGCCGCGTCCTGGTCGTCGACGACCACCCCATCCTCCGCCACGGCATCGCTGAGCTGGTGCAGCACGAACCCGGCTTCGAAGTGTGCGCCGAGGCCGGCAATGCCACCGAGGCGCTGGAGCAGCTCGCCCGCCATCCGATCGACCTCGCGATCGTGGACCTCTCGCTCGCCGGCCTGTCGGGTATCGACCTGTTGAAGACGCTCCGCACGAAGCATCCGGCGGTGCGTACCCTCGTGATGTCGATGCACGACGAGACTCTCTACGCCGAACGCGCGCTGCGGGCCGGCGCCCGCGGTTACGTGATGAAGCAGGAGGCCACGCGGCAGATCCTCACCGCGCTGCGCCACATCCGCGACGGCGAGATCTGGCTCTCGGAACGCATGCGCCAGCGCCTGCTCTCCCGTATCGCCGATGCCCCGGCCAGCACCGTTCGGCAGGGCACCGACCTCACGCTGCTCACCGACCGCGAGCTGGAGGTCTTCCGCCTCATCGGCCGAGGCCTGAAGACCGGCGAGATCGCACGCGAGCTGCATCGCAGCGTCAACACCGTCGAGGCCCATCGCGCCGCGATCAAGCGCAAGTTCGCCATCACCACCGGTGCCGAGCTGGCGCGGCTTGCCTTCCAGGCGTTCGAAGGGGACGCCTGACCGGGCTCTCCGCCCCCTTCCCGCGAGCGGACCGTCGTCCGGTTTCGTCGGCGCAAGGAACCATCGCAGCAGCGATCTGGCGGGGGTACGGGCGTGCCGGATACGCACATCGTCCGCACCGCATCCTTCGTTCCAGTGGAACAATGACCCCGGTTCGTTCTATTTTGTAGTCGTCCGGTTCCGGGAGATCGCCCATGCCCCAGCTCAACTATCACCACCTGCGCTACTTCCGCGCGATCGCGCAGGAGGGGAGCCTCGTGCGCGCGGCCGAGACGCTCCACGTCTCGCAATCGGCGCTGTCCATCCAGCTCCGTCAGCTCGAGGACCGCCTGGGCCACGCACTCTTCGAACGCGGTCACCGCGGCCTCGTCCTCACCGAAGCCGGCCGCATCGCGCTCGGGTACGCGCAGACCATCTTCGACACCGGGGACGAGCTGCTCAGCACCCTGCAGGGTCGTCGCGGACCGGCGCGCCAGGTGTTGCGCGTCGGCGCCGTGGCGACGCTGTCGCGGAACTTCCAGCTCGAACTGCTCCGCCCCCTGCTGGGCCGCGAGGACGTCGAGCTGGTGATCCATTCGGGCAGCCTGCGGGAGATGCTCGCCCAGCTCTCGGCGCACACCATCGATGTGGTGCTCACCAATCTCGCGGTGCCGCGCGACGCCGAGACCGGATGGCACAGCCAGCGCATCGCGGAGCAGCCGGTCAGCCTCGTCGGCCGGCCGGTGCGCGGGCGGAAGCGCTTCCGGTTTCCCGAGGATCTCGCGACGACGCCCGTGGTGCTCCCCAGCGTGCAGAGCAGCATCCGCGTGGCCTTCGATCTCGCACTCGAACGGGCGGGCATCCGTCCGCAGATCCTGGCGGAGGTCGACGACATGGCGATGCTGCGTCTGCTCGCGCGCGAGACCCCTGGCGTGACCCTGGTACCTCCGGTGGTCGTGCAGGACGAACTTCGCACCAAGGTGCTGGTGGAACGCTGCCGGATCCCGGAGATCCGCGAGAGCTTCCATGCGGTCACGACGAGTCGGCGATTTCCGAACCCACTCGTGCGCGATCTTCTCCAGCCCCTTCAACAGCGCACCCGACCCGCCGGCGCAGGGGGACGCGCTGCCAACCTCACGGATTCCACCACCCCGCCCCCGCGGATGACGTGACCGCCGATCCACGGATGGCGCGATACCCCGCGTAGCCGCCCGCCCCTAGTGTCTCGACACGGAAGTCCGCAAGCATCGATCGCGATTGCGGCACCGGTGAGCGGAGAGACTTGGACCATGGGCAAGCACTGGGTTGGACCTGCGTCGGAGCGCCAAGCGGGGCGTCAGGCAAGGCGCGAAACACAGCCAGGTTGGACACCTGACGAGGATTCGCAACGCCGCAGTTCGCAACGTCTGATTGCGCCGGGCGGCGCGTTCCGACGTGGCGGCGCTTCCGTGCCGGGACACTAGCATCGCGGTCGAGACCTGCCCCTCGACACCATGCACCTCCAGCTCCGCAGCATGGCCAGGCGCTTCGGCGCCAACCTCGCCGTGGATGGTGTGGATCTCGACGTCGCCGGCGGTGAGGTCCTCGCGCTCCTCGGGGAGAACGGCGCGGGCAAGAGCACGTTGATGAAGCTGCTCTACGGTGTCCATCGACCGGATGCCGGGCAGATCACCATCGACGGTAGGGCGACCCGCATCGACTCCCCGCGCGACGCCATGGCGAGCGGCATCGGCATGGTCTTCCAGCAGTTCAGCGTGATCCCCGCACTCACCGTCCGGGAGAACCTCGCGCTCGCACACGCATCGACCCCGTGGTTCACCGGGCGGGGTGCGCGTCGGGCGACGGCGGGTCTGGCACCGCTCGCGGCCATCGCTCCCGAGGTGCCCATGGATGCACGGGTGTCGTCCCTGAGCGTGGGTCAGATGCAGCTCGTCGAACTGGCGAAGGCGCTGCAGCAGGATCCACGTCTGCTGATTCTCGACGAGCCCACGGCCGTTCTCGGCGACGACGAGGTCCGGCGCCTGTGGTCCCTGATCCGCGGGTTCGCGACGCGCGGTCTCGCCGTCGTCCTCATCACGCACAAGCTCGCCGACGTGACGGCGTGCGCCGATCGCGTGGCGGTCATGCGGCGCGGCCGTGTCGTCGCAACGGGCGCCGCGCGGGATCTCGATGCCAACGACCTGCTGCGGACCATGGTCGGCGAGCGAGATCTCGCCGCGCCATCGACGGCGCCGCTCCCAGCGGATGCGCCGACCCGCGTGTGGATCCGCGATCTGTCCGCCCGCGGACCTGGCAACCGCATCGACGGCGTGGATCTGCGGATCGCGCGCGGCGAGGTGCTCGGCATCGCGGGCGTGTCTGGGCACGGGCAGGACGTTCTGGCGGACGCGTGTGCGGGCGTGCTGTCGCCCGACGCGGGTGAAGTCATCGTCGACGGCGAGACGCTCTTCGCGCCGCGGCAACGGGAGCCCCGCGCCGGCCGCGTCGCGTACATCCCCGAGCAACCCATCCGCAACGCGGTGGCGCCCGACCTGTCGCTCGCGCTCAATCTGCATCTGGATCGCCTGGACACGCTGCCCGCCATCCCCGATCGCCGCCGCCTGGAGGCCGATGCGCGCGCGCTGCTCACGCGCTTCGACGTCCGGCCGGCGGATCCGGGCATGGCCGCCGGTCGACTGTCGGGCGGCAACCTGCAGAAGCTGGTGGCGGCGCGGGAACTCCGTGGTGCACCGGCCCTCGTGGTGGCCAGCCATCCGACGATGGGCCTGGATCTCGCCGCGAGCGCGTTTCTCTACCACCAGCTCTTCGCGCTGGCGCAGGCCGGTAGCGCGGTGCTGTGGATCTCCGAGGATCTCGACGACCTGCTGCGTCACGCCCACCGTATCGCCGTGCTCCATCGAGGGCGCATCGCCGGAGTGGTGCCCGCGGACCAGCGGCACCGCCAGACGATCGGCGCGTGGATGACCGGCCATGCCGATGCGGAGGCCGCATGAGCGGCGGCACGGTGGATCGAGCCCGCGCGATGGCCGCTCCACTCGGCCGCCCCGCACTGGCAGCAGCGGCGTTCGTGGTGCTCGCCGCCGTATTCTTCGCCGTGATCGGGCGCAATCCCCTGGCCATGATCGGCGTGGTGCTGGAGGCTGCCGCCGGGGACAGCTACGCCATCGGCGAATCGCTGGTGCGCGCCACACCGATCCTGCTCTGCGCGCTGGCCACCGCGCTGCCGGCCCGCGTGGGCCTCATCTCGGTGGGCGCGGAGGGACAGTTCTACGCGGGCGCCATTGCCGGGACGGGCACGGTGCTGTCGATGCTCCCGACGCCGGGTTGGACGATGCTGCCGCTCATGCTCGTCACCGGGGCGCTGGGCGGCATGGTGTGGTCGCTGGTCGCCGGCCTGCTGCGCACCGGGCTGCAGGTGAACGAGACCATCAGCACCCTGCTCACCAACTATGTCGCGGCGTTGCTGGTGACGTGGCTGGTGTACGGACCCTGGAAGAACCCCGCGAGCCAGGGATGGCCGGCGACAGTGGAGTTTCCCGCTGCGGCGAGACTCCCGGCGCTGTTCGACAGCCGTGTGCACGCGGGGCTGCTGATCGGCATCGCGCTCGCGGTCGTGCTGCATCTCGTCCTGACGCGCACGCGCTGGGGCCTCGTGCTGGACGTGCTGCGGAGCAATCCGCGGGCGGGGCTCGTGGCGGGTCTCGACTTTCGGCGCAATGCGCTCATCGTGATGGCGCTCGGCGGCGCGCTCGCCGGGCTCGCCGGGATCGCCGAGACGGCCTCGATCCAGGGGCGACTGCAATCGGACATCGCGGGCGGCGCGGGCTTCAGCGGGTTCCTGGTCGCGTGGCTCGCCCGGAACCACTGCCTGCGGATCATCCCGCTGTCGCTGCTCGTCGGCGCCCTGCTCGCATCGGGCGACGGCCTGCAGATGTTCGCGCAGGTGCCTTCGTCGGTGACGCTCGTCATCCAGGGGCTGCTGTTCGTCGCCGTGCTGCTGGTGAACGGCTGGCTCGACCGGAAGCGTCCGGCATGACGTCGTTCGACATCGTCTTCGGCAGTTTCCTCGTGTCCGCGCTGCGCAGCGCGACGCCGCTCGTGTTCGTGCTGGTGGGCGAGACCCTCGTGCAGCGCACCGGCTCCATCAATCTCGGTGTCGAGGGGCAGATGCTCGTCGGGGCGATGGCCGGCTACGGCGCGGCGGCGCTGTGGGGCGATCCGTGGCTGGGGCTCGTCGCGGGCGCGGGCGCGGGGATGCTGCTCTCGTCGGTGCACGGACTGCTGACGCTCGCGGCCCGCGCCAACCAGTTCGCTTCGGGCCTCGCCGTCTGGATGCTGGGCTTCGGCCTTTCGGCGTACTACGGCGCGGGGCTCGTGGGCCGGAAGATCGAAGGGTTCGGCACCTGGCGCGGCGCGGGGCTCGACGACGTGCCCGTGCTCGGACCGATCGTCGCCGGCATGACGCCGACCGTGCTGCTCGCCCTCGTCGTCGCGCCCGCGGTCGCGTGGTGGTTCTGGCGTACACGCACCGGCCTCGTCTGGCGGGCCGTGGGGGAATCGCCCGAGGCCGCGCGCGCCGCGGGGCTGCGCCCGATCCGCGTGCGTCTGCAGGCCATCCTGCTCGGCGGCCTGCTGTCGGGGCTCGGCGGCGCCGCGCTGTCGGTGGATCACACGCGCACCTGGGCCGAGGGCATGACCGCCGGACGCGGCCTCGTCGCGGTCGGCCTCGTCATCGTCGCGCGCTGGAACCCGTGGTGGGTGCTACCCACCGCCCTGCTGTTCGGCGGCGCGGAGGCACTCGCCCTGCGCCTGCAGACCGCGGACGCCGGCGTGTCTGCCCATCTGCTGCTCACCCTTCCCTACATCACGAGCCTGGCCGTGCTGACGCTCACCTGCCTCCGCGACCGGGGACAGGCAGCGCCTGCCGGACTGCGCGCGGTGATGGATCGCTGACCCACCCCGAAGGAGTACCCGCCATGAAACTGCATCGACTCGTCCGCCCGCTGCTCGCCGCCGCCCTCGCGCTCGGCGCCCACGCCGCCCACAGCCAGACCATCGGCTACATCTACGTGGGCCCGGAGAAGGACTACGGCTACAACACGTCGCACGACCTCGGCCGGCAGTACGTCGAGAAGACGGTGTCCGGCACCAAGACCCTGCACGTGGAGAACATCCCCGAGACGGCCGAGGTGTCGCGCGTGATGGAACGCATGATCAAGTCCGGCGCGTCGATCGTCTTCGCGACGAGCTACGGCTATCTCGACTACGCGATCGAACTCGGCAAGAAGTACCCGAAGGTCGCGTTCATGCACGCGGGCGGCCTGAAGACCGGCGACAACGTCGGCACCTACTGGGCGAACTCCGACGATGCGATCTACCTCGCCGGCATGGCGGCGGGTTCCGTGACGAAGAGCGGCAAGCTGGGCTTCATCGCCGCGTTCCCCATCCCGCAGGTCGTACGCTCGATCAACGCGTTCACGCTCGGCGCCCAGGCCATGAATCCGAAGGTGACGACGACGGTCGTCTGGACGGGTGGATGGCTCGAACCGGCGAAGGAGGCCGAAGCCACCAACTCGCTCGTCGACGCCGGCATCGACGTGATCGGCGAGCAGGTCGACAGCCCGATCACCATCGCGCAGACGGCCGAGAAGCGCGGCATCTTCGTGGTGGGCAAGGACGTCGATGTCTCGAAGTTCGCACCGAAGTCGGTGCTGACCGGCGCCTCGTGGAACTGGGGCCCGACGATGGTGAAGGTGGTGAACGAGATCAAGGCCGGCACTTGGAAGCCGTCGCACATTCGCGGCGATCTGAAGGACGGCACCGTCGTGCTGGATCCCTTCGGCCCCGCGGTCACCGAGCCCGTGCGCAAGACCATCCTCGCGAAGAAGGCCGACATCCTCGCCGACAAGTTCGAGGTGTGGTCCGGTCCGATGATGGCGCAGGACGGCAAGGAACTTCTGCCGGCGGGCAAGGCGATGCCGATGGACATGCTGGAGAGCATGGGCTTCCTCGTGAAGGGTGTGATCGGGACGATCAAGTAAGGCGGATCGCAGGCTGGTGGCGTGGGTCGGGCCATGGCCCGACGCCCATGGTGAATGCGACCACTTCGTCGCCCTGGCCCACGCCGCGTCGGACTGAAGTCCGACCCACGCCACCCTCGTCCCGAACGCCCGCTTCGGGACGTCATCCATCACCAACACCTCCAGGAGCCTCCGATGCCCGACACCCCGATCCCCATGGGCGCCACCGCCGCCCATCGCTGGCTGGTGAACAGCGACACCGCCGACCTCTCGCGCGCCGCACCGCACGTCGTGCGTGCCGTCACCATCGCCGCCGAACCGCAACGTGTGGTCTTCGACGCGCGGAAATCCGCGCTCGTGATCGTCGACATGCAGAACGACTTCTGCGCAGCGGGCGGTTATCTCGACTACCGCGGCGTCGACTACACGCCTGACCGTGCCCCCATCGCACCGCTGGCGAAACTGGTGCCACGCATGCGCGCGGAAGGCATCCCGGTGGTGTGGCTCAACTGGGGCGTGCGCGCGGACCTCCTCGACATCTACCCGTCCCTCCTCCACGCCCATACGCACGACGGCACCGGTGCCGGTCTCGGGGAGACCATCCCCGGCGGCGCGCCGATCCTGCGACAAGGGAGCTGGGGCGCTGCGGTCGTCGACGGTCTCGATCCATTGACTTCGGACATCCACGTAACGAAGTGCCGCTTCAGCGGCTTCTGGAACACACCCCTCGACAGCATTCTCCGCAACCTCGGTGTGAACACGCTGTTCTTCGCCGGCGTCAACGCCGACCAGTGCGTGCTGACGACGCTGCAGGACGCTTCGTATCTCGGCTACGACGTGCTGATGCTCGACGACTGCGTCGCCACGACATCGCCCGCTTACTGCATGGAGGCGACGCGCTACAACGTTAAGCTGCTCTTCGGTTTCATGACCGATTCGACCGCCCTCGCGGCCGGCCTGGATGCAGCGCCATGAGCGCGTTCGAGACGCGCCTCGCTGCGATGGGCCTCGCGCTGCCGGATCCGCCGACGCCCATCGCGAACTTCCTGCCCTGGCGCCGCAGCGGCCAACTCGTCTTTCTCGCGGGGCAGGTGAACGAGTGGAATGGGACAGTGCCGTTCGTGGGCAAGGTGGGCCGCGAGCTGGATCTCGACGCCGGTCTCGCCGCAGCGCGACTCTGCGCGCTCAATCTGCTCGCCTGCCTGAAGCTCGCTTGCGACGGCGATCTCGATCGCGTCGCGCAGTGCATCCAGGTGCGGGGCTTCGTCAACTGCGATCCGGAGTTCGAGTTCGTGCCGGCGGTGGTGAACGGCGCGTCGGACCTGTTCGTGGCACTCCTCGGCGACGCCGGTCGTCACGCCCGCACGGCGGTCGGCGTCGCGTCGCTGCCCCGGCGGGCCGCGGTCGAGGTCGATGCCGCGTTCGAGATCGCGACGGCCTGCTGAGAATCGATCGTGGAAAGACATCGGGGCCATGCGCGCAAACGCATGGCCCCGATGTCTTCCGATCCCCCGGCGTCGAACCGCGCGCCGGGGAACAGCGGTTACTTCTTCTCTGCAACCTTGGCCGGTGCCGCCCCGTGCAACGCCGGATAGTCTTTCGCCATCGCCGCACCGTAAAGCGGCTTGTAGGCACCCTGGTGACACGTGCTGCAGTTCGCCTTCGGCGCATCGCCCGTCGTGCCGAGGCGCTCCTTCGGATACGTGGGTCCCAGCGGTTCCAGATACGCGTTGTTGAGGTCACGCACCATCCGGATCCCGTGCCAGGCGGTGGCCCTTTGCGGGGGGCTCTGGTTCCAGTCCGAGAACGCGCGGCTGTTGTGGCAGTACGTGCAGTTCACGCCCAGCGAATCCGAGAAGTGCATCATCAGCCCGTAGGTCCACTCCGTCTGCTTGGTCGACTGACGGTTGCCCTCGGGAAGGGCGGTGGTACCGGCGACGCGGATGCTGTTCTCCTCCTGCAGGAACGGCGTGAACGGATCGAACGGCAGCGACGACAACGCCACGGAAGTCGCAGGGGCGTTCTGACCGGCACGCGTACCCGCCGGTCCCGCCGCCGTCTTCGGACCAGGATCCTTGAACCAGATCTTGGCTGGCACCGGCTGACCGCGGTGACACGTGTAGCAGGTCACACCGGTCTCCGCGACGTGATCCTTCCAGTCCGTGTTCAGGTGCTTGGTCATCTGCAGCATGCGCCGCGCGACGACCTTGGCGTACTTGTCGTCGCTCGCGAAGTCGGCACCCGCGTGACAGTAGGCGCAGCCCTCCTTCGGCGACACCCAGGCCGTCATGGCCACCATCGTCCGCGTGAACTCCGCCACGGAGAGATCGCCCAGCACCTGCACGTTCTTGAAGACCGCGGAACCCGGGGGGCCGCCCGGCTCCGCAGGCGGGATCGCCTCCGGTGCCTGGTGCATTGCGAGCTGCGCATCGACCGTGCGCGGGTTGTAGACCTGCGCCATGCCCGTGCCGCGGAAACCGCGCTGAACCATGTCGACCGGCGGACGCTCGCAGCCGGCGAGCAACGTGGTCAGCGCGACGGCAGCGATTGCGAGGGATCGGAAGGCTTTCATTGCGTCACCCCCATCGTCAGCTGCGCAGGATCCGGCACGGCAGGGAAGACCTGCGGCAGCGGCGGCGCAACGCCGTGCTTCACGGCCCACAGGAACCAGTTGTCGACGGCCGTACCGGTCAGGAGGATGCCGATGCCACCGGTGAGGGGGCAGAGCACCGCGAACCACCAGGCCCAGCGGTGGATCGATTCCATCGTGGCATTGAAGCCCATTGTCCAGCGCCAGAAGAGCGCAGCGCGTTCGGAAGCCGTGCCGCGATCGGTGATCTGCTCGATCTCCCGCTCGCCACCGAGTCGGGTCACCGCCAGGATGGTGGCACCGTGCATCGCGAAGAGCAGCGTCGAGCCGTACAGGAACGCGATCGACAGCATGTGGAACGGGTTGTAGAACAGGTTCCCGTATCGCAGTGAGAACGCGGCCGTCCAGTCGAGGTGGGGGAAGATCCCGAAGGGCACCGCCTCACCCCAGCTGCCCATCATCACCGGGCGGATGAAACCGAGCACCAGGTACAGCCAGATCGCCGCGGCGAAGGCCCACGCGACGTGCGTGCCCATGCCGAGCACGCGGGCGCGGCGATACATGCGCAGCCACCACAGCAGGATCGAGCAGGTGAGGAAGAAGCCGGCCATCAGCCACCAGCCGCCCTCGTTCAGCGGCGGAAGCCGGAGTCCGTATGCGGGGGGTGGCGGCTCGAGGGCGAGCCACGGGAGCTGGCGGACGAACTGGACTGGATCCCAGTTGACCGACGCCCACATGTTGAGGCCGATGATCTCGATGGCGATGAAGCCGCACAGCAGGGACGCGAGTCCCAGCCAACCGAGGTAGAACGGCCCCACCTGCGCATCGCCGAAACGGCCGAACAGGTGGACGAAGAACGGATCGCCCTGGCGCACCCAGGTGCTGCGGCCCAGGGGCACGCCCGGGTGGGCGGGTGCCCTGACCTGCACCCGCGTGAAGATATTCTGGTATTCAGGCATGGTCGGGTCTCCGCACTAGCGCCAGATCGGCAGGTTGAGCCACCAGCCCCACCACTCGGGCCAGCCGCGGGTCCAGAACGGGCCGCTGATCACGATGCACACCGCACTCCAGAAGCCGGCGGACAGCGCGAGGAAGAGTCCCAGCCGGTGTACGCCGAGCGTGCCGATCGAGTATCCGATGGTGTCCCGGAAGAACGTGTTCTCGTGCTCCGGCGTCTTCACGACCTCGCCCTTGGGCGGGTTCGTCGACGACAGGATGAGCGCGCCGTGCAGGGCCAGTGCGAGCGTGGTGGTGAAGAAGAACGTCACCGCCAGCATGTGCGCCGGGTTGTAGTGGAAGTGCAGGTACTGGTAGCCCGTGTTCGACACCCAGTCGAGGTGACTCAGGATGCCGTACGGGAATCCGTGGCCCCAGGCACCGAGCAGCAGCGGCCGGACGACCACCAGGGTGATGTACGCGAAGATCGCCACCGAGAAGGCGAACGGCACGTGCAGGCCGATGCCGAGCTTCCGGCAGATCTCCACCTCGCGCAGTGCCCACGAACAGAAGGCACCGATCGCGCAGAACGTGATGATCTGCCAGAGCCCTCCGTCCTGGAGTGGTGCGAGCGCCAGGCCATACGAAAGGTCCGGCGGCGCGATGCTGATCTGCCAAGGGTTCCACGTCGGCCCGGTGGCCGCCCCGTAGAAGATCAGCGCAGTGCCGATGAACGAGAAGAAGAATGTCGTGATTCCGAAGAAGCCCACATAGAAGGGCCCCACCCAGAAGTCGAACAGGTCCCCGCCGAGGAGAGTGCCTCCGCGGACGCGGTACTTTTTTTCAAAACTGAGCATGGCCATTGCTGGACCTCCAGTTGGCCGCCGTGGTCGCGGCCCCGTGTCTTACCGGCTTTCCCGATCGCGGGGCAGGCCGGGAACGAACCCGGACCTCCCCCGCCGCCATCGGCAAGCGACGCTACTTCGCCGGACCGTGCGCGTCCGCCTGGACCGCTGCCACCACCGGTGGCATCGGCGACATCTGCGCGGTCTTCGCAGCACCGTGGCCGGCGCGCGGACCTTCGATCCAGTTGAAGCGATCCGTGCTGAGGAGCACGAAATGGATCAACAGAGCCAACGCAAAGAGAAACGTGAACAGCGCAATGAGAGTTCTGCGCGGATCGAACAACAACCAGATTCGCCACATGCTTCTTTCCTCCTAGGCCATGAATACGTAAGGCATGAACGAGTTCACTGCCGCTTTCACCCCATCGATCATCGAGGTGTAGCCGCCCGAGCCCGGAAGCCAGGGACGCCACTGCCACGCCAGGATGTGGGCAACGATTGCGATTACCAGAAAGATGATGAAGCTTGAAACGAAGATCCCGTGGAACTCGCGCGCCTCGTTCTCCGTCAGCCCCGACAAGGAGCCCTTCTTCTCCTCAGCCATTGGTGCTACCTCCAAATAGGCCTGCCGGCCGTTACCGCGCACCTCCCGCGCGGCAAGGGATCGCCCGAGCCGTGAAGCTCTGACGGACCACCACCCGGTGCCCCGGGCGGATCTCTCGCTCCTGTGCCCGCCCTCTCAGGCAGGCGCGCCCGCGCGTGCTTTCGCGACGCGGGCTTCAGTCACCCTGCTTTCCCCGGCCTCACGCGCAGCGCGTTCCGCGCGGTCGCGCAGCCCTTTCGCAGCGGAGATGCGGACGAGGAATGGTTCGTTCTCGACCATGCGTTCGAGGAGGCGGTGCGCCTCGTCGTCCCATGGCATCTGTGTGGCGGCCGCGTTGTTGCGAACCGGCGTCGCCTCGACGCGATCCATGTCGGGCCCCAGCGGCAGGATGTGGAACAGCGCATCGAAGAGCGCGTTGCAGATCTCCTGCACGAGGTACGTGCAGCCCGAGTAGCCCATGAATGGCGTCCCCGTGTGCCGGCGGATGATTGCGCCGGGGAACGAGGCGGGAATGAACATCGCGCGTCCGCCGGCCTCGGCCAGGTACATGCGTTCGTTGTAGCTGCCGAAGAGGATGAGCGGCGTCTTCGATTTCACGGCTGCACGCACGGCGGCGTTGTCGGTCTTCGCGCCGGCGCGTCGGGCGAACGAGAAGGTGCAGGGCAGCCCGAGTTCGTCTTCGAGGAAGTGGCGCACGCCACGCTCGTAGGTCTCGGTGGCGACGATCGCGAAGCTCGCGGTGCCGAAGAAGTCCTGCGTCACGGAACGCCAGAGATCCCACATGGGCTTCAGCGTCGTGTGCTTCTCGCGCTCGATGAAGGGCTCGGGGTCGAGGCCCAGCAACTCGCCCAGCTTGCGCAGGAAGAGCGTCGTGCTCGCAAGCCCGATCGGCGCCTGCAGGTACGGCCGCTCGAGGGTCTCGCAGAGCAGACGGCCGTACTCGCGGTACATGCAGACGTTGACGTCGGCGTCGGCGAGCTTCGGCACGTCGGCCAGATGGCTGCCGAGCGGGAAGACCATGTTGATCTCCGCGCCGATGCCTTCCACGAGCCGGCGGATCTCCGCGAGATCGGACGCCGTGTTGAAGCAACCGTAGATCGGGCCGACGAGATTCACGCGGGGCTTCACGCCGTCCTTCCGCGCGGGGCGCGGCGCGATCTTCTTCGTGCCGTACTCGGTCCAGAGCCAGTTCATCGCGCGGTTGGCGCTCTGCCACTGGTCCTCGTCGATCGTGCGCGGCAGGAACCGCATGATCCCCGTGCCTTCCGGGGTGACGCCGCCGCCGATCATCTCGGCGATCGAGCCGGTCACCACCACCGACGGCATCGTCGGATCGAGTGTCGCGTGGGCGCGCTTCATCGCCTGTTCGGTGCCGGTCTGTCCGAGTTCCTCTTCGGCGAGACCGGTGACGACGATGGGCAGCTCGTGGGGCGGCAGGCCGTCGGTGTAGTGCAGCACCGAGGTCACCGGGAGGTTCTCGCAACCCACCGGACCATCGATGATCACCTGCAGACCCTTCACGGCGGTGAAGACGTAGACGGCGCCCCAGTAGCCGCCTGCACGATCGTGATCGAGGACGAGCATCAGTGGGTCTCCTCGGCCTTGCGCGCCTTCGCCTGGCGGGCGAGTTGGCGCGCGTACTGTTCACGGAAGGCGGGACGATCCGCGGGCGTGTCTTCCCAGACGCCGCTCGTGTGGCCCTCGCCGACCCCGGCAAAGAACGCCTTCATGGTCTCGAACCGGGGCTTGCTGCCCATGGCGGCGTTGACCACCTGCGACAGCGAGCCCGCTCCGGCCGGCCCCATCAGCGGGCGCGCGGAGATGAGGTTCGTGAAGTAGAGCGCGGGGATGGCGAGTTCCTTGGCCTTCTGCACAACGGGCGTCGTGCCCACGGCGAGATCGGGCTGGAATTCCTCCATCGCTGCGAGGTCCTGTTCGAGGGACGCGCGGAATTGCACGCGCACACCCTTCGCTTCGAGCCATTCGCGATCGGCGTCGGACCAGCGTGTCCGCGGACAGGCCGTACCCACGTAGCGGAGGTCGGCACCGCTTTCCACCAGAAGGCGCCCGACGAGCAGCTCGGAGCCTTCGTAGCCGGACAGAGTCACGCGGCCCTTGATCGGCGCGGCAGCGAGCGCGGCACGGATCGCCGGAAGCACGGCCTGCTTGGCGGCTTCCACCTTCGCGCGGGGGATGCCACAGGATTCCCCGATCTTCTCGAGCCACGCGGCGGTGCCGTCGTAGCCCACAGGGGCGGAACCCACCACGGTGCGACCAGCCGCCTCGAACTCGCGCACGGAGGCCGTGTAGAAGGGATGGATCGCGCCGACGACGGCGCAGTCGAGCGCTGCATAGAGTTCGCGCCATTCACGCGTCGGCACGACGGGCCCTGCGGCGAGCCCCATCGGATCGAGCATCCGGCCGATACCGACCGGGTCTGCCGGGAACATCTCGCCCAGCAGCGTGACCGTGGGGCGATCGGAGACGCCATTGCGCGGCGCCGCCACCGGGCCCTGTTCGGCCTCGTTACGGGCGTAGGCGAGCATCGCGCCGGCGAGGACGTCCTTCGCCTCGGCGTGGGTCGGCACGCCGAACCCCGGCACGTCGATACCGATGATCCGCACGCCGTCGATCTCCTTCGGCAGCAGACGCAGCGGAACGCCGGAGGCGGTCGGCACGCACAGGTTGATGATGACGACCGCGTCGTAGTCGGCGGGCTTGGCGGTCTCGAACACCGCTTCGCGGATATCCTCGAACAGCTTGCCCGTCACCAGGGTCTCGGAGTTGAACGGCACGTAACCCACCGTGCGACGCGCGCCGTAGAAGTGCGAGGTGAAGGTGAGTCCGTAGACGCAGCAGGCGGAGCCCGAGAGGATCGTCGCGGTGCGACGCATGCGCAGGCCGACGCGCAGGGAACCGAAGGCGGGACACATGCTCTGCGGCTGGTCGTGCGGACCCGCCGGGTAGTCGGCCTTGTAGCGTTCCAGCGTGTCGCTCATGCCAGCCGCGGCCGCGGCCTGCTGCATCGTTTCCTTGCCGCCGTGACAGCCCACACCGTCGCCGGTCGGCGCCGCAGCCGCCGCGGTCGCGTTCAAGATCGGGATCACCCGGGACGGTACGCTCGATGGCATGCGCCGCGGCGTGCCGAGCGTCGGCGCCCCGAGGTCCTGCGGGTCGACGTGCTTCGGATCGTTGAAGTTGGCCATGGTCGCGGACCTAGATGGCGTCGTACACGACTTCGAGGGACGGCTTCTCGATCAGGATGCCGCCCATCATGTCGGCCGCAGAGGCAGGCTGCAGAACGACACCGCGCCCGACCGCCTCACCCTTGAAGAGTCCCAGCAGACCGTCCTGCGTGAGCGGTGACGGCCGCACCGGAGGCGCTTCGGCGACGTTGATCGCCAGTTCCTCGAAGACGGGCGCCCATTCGCCACCGGGAATCCCGACGATCTCGTAGTTCGCGCTCTTGCGGCGGATGTCCTCGTGGGCGGGGATGGCCGCCAGCACCGGAATGCCGACCGCTTCCGCGAAGGCCTGCGCCTCGCCCGTGCCGTCGTCCTTGTTGATCACGAGCCCCGCGACGCCGACGTTGCCGCCGAGCTTGCGGAAGTACTCGACCGCGGAGCACACGTTGTTCGCCACGTAGAGCGACTGGAGATCGTTGGAGCCGACCACGATCACCTTCTGGCACATGTCGCGCGCGATGGGCAGACCGAAGCCGCCGCACACGACGTCGCCCAGGAAGTCGAGCAGGACGTAGTCGAAACCCCACTCGTGGAAGCCCAGCTTCTCGAGGAGTTCGAAGCCGTGGATGATCCCGCGCCCACCGCAGCCGCGGCCCACTTCCGGCCCGCCCAGCTCCATCGCGAAGACGCCGTCGCGCTTGAAGCAGACGTCCCCGATCTCGACCTGTTCGCCCGCCAGCTTCTTGCGCGACGAGGTCTCGATGATCGTGGGGCACGCGCGACCGCCGAACAGCAGGGATGTAGTGTCGCTCTTCGGATCGCAGCCGATCAGCAGGACCCGCTTGCCCTGCTGCGCCATCATGTAGGAGAGGTTCGAGAGCGTGAAGCTCTTGCCGATGCCGCCTTTCCCGTAGATCGCGATGATCTGCGTCTCCTTCGGAGCGACCTCGGCGATGGCCTCGGCCGCTTCACCCATCATCTGCTGCTTCACGCCCTGCAGGAAGGCATCGGCAGGACCGGCTTGGGGAGTGGTCATGAGCAGTTTCTCCAGTCGAGAATCATCTTGAGACAGCTGGGATCGGTGAATGCCGTGCGGTAGGCGGCCGAGGCCTCCTCCGCGGCGAGGCAATGCGTGATGAGGCCGTCGAGCGAGAGAGCGCCGGACTCGGCGAGGGCGCGCACGGCTGCGAGGTCGTCCGGGCGCCACTCCGCGGCGACGCGGATGCGTGCTTCGCGCATGAAGGCGGGGGCGAACATGAACGACAGCGGCTCGGTGTAGAAACCGGCGAGCACCACTTCTCCGCCCGGCGCGAGCCGGCCGATGAGCGTGTCGAGGATTCCCGAATCGCCACTGACGTCGTAGATCGAGTGGTAGTCGCGGCGCGGATCGTTCGCCGGGTCGATCACCTGGTAGCCCGTCGCGCCTTCGACGCGCACGGGATTCGTTTCCCAGACGGTCGGCGCGGGGTCGCCCGCGAGCAGCGTGAGTCGTGCGAGCAGCCGGCCGAGCACACCATGGCCGATGATGAGATCGGGCGGACGCGCACCTTCTGCATTGATCGCATGCTGCGCGGTCGCAGTGAGGGCGAGCAGTACCGCTTCCGCCCCGAGCGATTCGCCGACCGGTGTCACCCGCGCACCGGGCACGACGAGGCGGCGCGCCGCGCCACCGAACAGGCCGCGTACGTCACCGAAGCATTTCGCACCGGGCACGAACACGCGCTCACCGGCTTTTCGTCCCGCGAGCGGGCCCGCTTCGGCGATGCGCCCCACCGATTCGTAACCGGGCACCAGCGGATAGCCCATGCCCGGGAAGGGCGGCATGCGGCCAGACCAGAGAAGACGTTCGGTGCCGGTACTGATGCCACTCCACTCGATATCGACCACCACATCACCCTCGCCGGGGGGCGTGAGGTCGAGCTGGTCTAGCGCCAGATGCTCCGGTGACGCGAGCACGACGGCGACCGTCTTCATCTTCCAACTCGCGCCGCGGAGGGCATCGCGGAGTACATCGTGGGGGGCGCTTCGAGGGGGGACATGGTCTGGCTCCGTTCGCTTTCCTGCTCGCCGACGGGACTGCCATCGACGAGTGTCAGTCTATGCTTACGCGAAAAAATGTCAACGTACATTTACACTTCTATCCGATCTGACACTTTCACAGCCGCCGCGCGACCAGAACGCGTGTCTGCAGAGGCATGCGAGTCGGCAGCAGGCGCGGCACATCGAACCCGGCCTGGTCGAGCAACGCTCCCAGTTCGTCGGGTGTGCGGGCGCGACCGCTGCCCATCGCGAGCAGATAGAAGCCGAAGTACGCGTCGCCCATGGGTTCAGCCCCGGGCGTGTCGGCCATCGGCTCGGCGATGAGCAGGGTGCCGCCGGGTGGCAGCGCCCGATGGGCGCGCCGAAACAGCTCGAGCACTGCAGGATCGTCGTGGTCGTGCACCACGCGCACGAGGGTGACGAGATCGGCCCCATCGGGCCATGCATCGGAGAGAAAGTCCCCTGCGGTCACGGACATCCGTTCGGAGAGTCCGGCAGTCCGCAGCCGGACCCTGGCCCGATCCGCCACCGGGGGGAGATCGATGAGCATCAGGCGCAGGGTCGGTATCCGGCTGGCGACCGAGAGGAGAAAACTGCCATCGCCACCGCCGGCGTCGAGGACGCAGCGATGACGATGGAACGGGTAGGCGTCGAGGATCTCGGCGGCCACGAGCGGCTGCGAAGCCGCCATGAGCGTCGTGTAGGCCGAGACCTGCTCCGACGACAGGTTGCGGGGGTCGCCGCCCATGGCATAGGGCCAATTCGCGCCCAGGGCGGTCCGATCACGGCGCCCGCGCAGCAGAGCCACGGGATCGGCAAGATCCGCATAGAGAAGACCGTGGTGCTCGACCATCGCCGCGATCCCCGGATTGCCGAGCATCGCCGCGCCGTGCACGCCGAGACCGAAGCGGTCGTCGCCGCAGCGCTCGACGAGGCGGAGCGACGCCGCGGCCCAGAGCAGCCGCTGCATGCCGTCCTTGGGCACCTCGAGGGTGTCGGCCAGGTCGGTCACCGTGCGCGGTCCGGCGGCCAGCGCTTCGAGGAGACGCAGTTGAACGCAGGCGAGCAGCACCTGCGAGTAGACGAAACCGGCCACGAGGTCGAACAGTTCCCGGGCCCTTCGACGAGCGATGAATCGCGTCGGGAGGAAGCGCGCTGCGGCCCGCTGGAATGCGGGGCTCGCCAGGAGGCGGTTGCGCAGTCGAAGGAACCCGTCTCCCCAAGTCGCAGACGCAGGTCTGCGGGGCATCGATACCGCCGGGGCCTCGATCCTTGCCATGACCGCGTTACGCCGCGCGCCGCGTGAGCTGCTCCGGCAGCAGTCGCTGCGCCTCGAGCAGGATGAGCGCACGCAGTTGCGCGGAGCCCCGGCATGCGGGGATGGCTTCGATGGAATCGCTCACGAGTCGACGGAAGTGGGCGATGGCACCCGTGATGCCGAAGGTCTGGGCAGCGCTCGGACGGTGCAGCGCGGCATCGCGACCGCACGGCTTGCCGAGATCCTCGGGTTCGGCGAGCACGTCGCGAATGTCGTCGGCCACCTGGTAGGCCTCGCCGAGACGGTCGCCGAACAGCCGCCATGGCGTGCCATCGGCACCCACGGCTTGCGCACCGGCCACGGCCGCGGCGGTGAACAGCGAGCCCGTCTTCTCCTGCTGATACACGTCGAGGGCGACTTCAGCTTCGCATTCCCATGCCTGCCCGGCAACGATCCCGCCGGGCATCCCCGTCGCTGCGGCGACGGTCTCCAGCAGGGGAACGAGGTGTTGGGGCGCCGAGGCCGCGCCGCGCGCGAGGGTCTGGAACGCGAGCACGATCAGCGCATCGCCCGCCAGCACGGCGAGACGCTCACCGAACGCGCGGTGCACGGACGGACGTCCGCGGCGGGTCGCCGCGTCGTCGAAGCACGGCAGATCGTCGTGCACGAGGGAGGCACAGTGCAGCAGTTCGATGGACGCCCCGGCGGCATCGGCCACCGGCGAATCGGGATTGCCGCAGGCACCAGCCACGGCCATGCAGAGGCGCGGACGGATCCGCGCACCCCCGGGAAAGACGGCGTGCTGCACGGCGGCGGCGAGTCCGGGAGGACACCTCTGCCCCTCCACGCTGGCGACTGCGGCTTCCAGGACCGATTCGATGCGCCTCGTGCCGTCCATGGAGTTCTCCTTTGCGGGGTTCTGTTCGGGAAATGCGTGCCAGCTTCGCCGGACGTTCTGTTGCGGACTGCTGTCGCCGACTGCGTTCAACCTTGGGCACCGCGCTGGATCACCCCATCCCGCAGACTGATTCCGCGGGGCTGACTTCCCAGCCTGACGCCGGGAGGGTCACTTCGAAGTGTCACGTTCTGTTGTCAGTGCATGTGTCAGGTACTATAGACACCGTTCGTTGGCCGGTCAACGACGGAAAACAGGCGGACTCGGCGTGCGGGATCGACGTGTGATCGTGGTGGGGGCAGGAATGGGGGGGCTCGCAGCGTCGCTCGAGCTGGCGGCGCACGGCTGTGACGTGCTCGTGCTGGAGCGGGGCGCGACGCACGGCGGCAAGATGCGCGAGGTGGCGGTCGATGGCGCGGCGATCGATGCCGGCCCGACGGTCTTCACGATGCGGTCCATCTTCGACGCGCTGTTCGCTGCGGCCGGCACATCGCTCGAAAGCCATCTCGCGATCGATCCCCTTCCCATCCTCGCCCGGCACGCCTGGAGCGAGGGCGAGACGCTCGACCTCCACGCCGACCTCCGACAGTCGGCCGACGCCATCGGCGAGTTCGCCGGGCCCGCGGAGGCGCGCGGCTACCTCGCCTTCATGACGGCGGCGCGGCGCACCTTCCAGGCACTCGACCGCACCTACCTGCATGCGGCACACCCCACGCCGCTGTCGCTGGTGCGGGACGCCGGTGCGCGCGGCCTGCCCGATCTCCTCCGCATGCGCCCCTTCGCAACGCTCTGGCAGGCGTTGTCGGATCACCTGCGGGATCCGCGACTGCGACAGTTGTTCGGGCGCTACGCCACCTATTGCGGCGGCTCGCCTTTCCTCGCGTCAGCGACGCTGATGCTGATAGCGCACGTCGAGCAGGAAGGCGTCTGGGCGGTACGCGGCGGGATGCAGCGCCTGGCCGACGCGATCGCTGCGCTGGCCGTACAGCGCGGGGCGCGGTTCCGCTACGGCGCAGAGGTCGCGGACATCACGGCGGATGGCGGACGCGTGACCGGTGTGACGCTTGCCGACGGCGAGCGCATCGAGGGCGATGCCGTCGTGTTCAACGGCGACATCGCGGCGCTCGGCACGGGGCGGCTCGGACAAGCAGCCCGACGGGCCGTCCCGCCGCCCCGCCCCCGCGCGAAGCGCTCGCTCTCGGCGCTGACGTGGGCGATGACGGCACGCACGTCCGGGCTGCCGCTGTCGCGCCACACCGTGTTCTTCTCGCGCGACTACGCCGCCGAGTTCGACGATCTCCTCCGCCTGCGGCGCCTGCCCGTGGACCCCACGGTGTACGTGTGCGCGCAGGACCGCGACGGCCGCAATGGCGGCGGCCCCGCGGGGCCCGAAAGACTCTTCCTGCTCGTGAACGCTCCGGCATCCGGCGATGAATCGACGCCAGGGGAGCCGGACATCGCCCGGTGCGAGGCCGGCGTGTTCGCGCTGCTCGCCCGTTGCGGCCTGGAACTGACACCGACGGGCCCGCCCGTGGTGACCGGGCCCGCCGGGTTCGAACAACTCTTCCCGGCCTCGGGTGGCGCGCTGTACGGCTCAGCGCCGCACGGATGGACATCGGCGTTCGACCGCTCCGGCGCGACGACCCGGCTGCCCGGCCTGTTCCTCGCCGGCGGGAGCGTGCATCCCGGGCCCGGCGTTCCGATGGCTGCCCTCTCCGGTCGGCATGCCGCTGCCGCAGTGCTGAATGCGAGGCGCTGAATTGGACGATCTCGGCTTCCTGCGCCCCGTGCCCCGCAACGGCTATCGCTGGTGGTATGTCGACGCGCTGTCGGACGACGGCCACCACGGGCTCACGATCATCGCGTTCATCGGCAGCGTCTTCTCGCCGTGGTATGCACGAGCCCGACGGCGCGGCGCCGGCGATCCCATGAACCACTGCGCGTTCAACGTGGCGATCTACGGGCCCGGGGGACGGTGGGCGTTGGCGGAGCGCGGTCGCGGGGCGGTGGAACGCACGGCAGCACGGCTTCGCATCGGGCCGAGTGCCGTGCACTGGGATGGCCGGAAGCTCGTCGTCGACATCGACGAGATCGGCGTGCCGTTGCCCCGACGGTTGCGCGGTCGCGTCACGATCGACACCACCGCGCCGCGCGATCGCTCGTATCCGCTCGACGCGAACGGCGACCATCGCTGGCATCCGATCGCCCCCGCCTCCCGGGTCGACGTGCAGTTCACGAATCCATCCCTCGCGTGGTCGGGGACCGCCTATCTCGATTCGAACTCGGGAGACTGCGCGCTGGAGAACACGTTCCGCGGGTGGGACTGGTGCCGCGCGCCGCTGCCGGACGGCGCTGCTGCCCTCCTGTACGACACGATCGAGCGCGATGGCACGACGCACGGGGTCGCACTGCACGTGGCGGCCGACGGCACCACCACGGCCTTCGATCCGCCCGCCCTGGGCGCGCTACCGACGACAGGGTGGCGCGTACGACGGCGCGCGCGTTCGGAGGCACCGCACGGGGCCATGGTGGTGAAGACGCTGGAGGACACGCCGTTCTACGCCCGCTCGCTGGTCGGCACGCGCCTTTTCGGTACGGAGACCGTTGCCGTGCACGAAAGCCTGTCGATGGAACGATTCGCGAGCGGGTGGGTGCAGCGCCTGCTGCCCTTCAGGATCCGGAAACACCGATCCGAACCCTGAGCGCCCCGGCGCGATCCGGGCGGACATTCCCCGGACATTCATTCGCGGGGATCAGCGGGCGGCTCCTGCGCCTCGAGTGACGCCGAGTTCTGCCTCGCCTCCTGCTCGCGGGCTTCGCGGTTCGCGCGCTTCAGGGACGCCAGCTCCCAGAACCCGAAACCCAGCACCAGCACCAGCACGACGAGCCCCTCGTAGAGGACGATCTCCCCGGACGACACGCGCCGTCAGCTCCGAAGGGGGATCAGGCCGAACCGGTGCGCGACGTGGCACCATCCATCTGGTCGCGGCGCTCCAGACGGTCGAAGAGATCCACCATCCAGGCGACCCGGCCCTCGAACTGCCGACCGGGCTGGGCGGTGACGGCCAGCGCCTCCACGAGGAATCTGGCCTCCGGGCGGCAGGGCCCCGCGGTGCGCCGTGGCATGGTGGCCGCCGCGACGCCCGCCGCAGCGAGACACTGCAGCTTCCGGGCGGAGGTGACCACGGCCCGCGTCGACACCGAGTCGGCATCGCGCCGTTCGACTTCACGGCCGATCTCCGCATACAGGATTCGCGCGGCATGCATGCCGGGGCGGCAGGCGGCGGGCAGCGCACCGATCCCACCGGCCGCGCGTTCGTACAGCACGTCCGCCTCCGCGAGCAGGCGGCGCACCACCTCACCAAGGGCACCACTGTGCGTCGGCCGGGCGAGCCAGGCCTCCGGATCGATGCCGGCCTCGCGCAACCAGGTGAGCGGGAGATAGATACGGCCGGCGCGGGCGTCCTCGCCGACATCACGACAGATGTTCGTGAGCTGCATCGCGATGCCGAGATCGCAGGCGCGCGCGACGACGTCCGCAGCGCGTGCCCCCATCACAGCCGCCATCATCGCGCCCACCGTCCCCGCCACGCGCACCGCGTAGGCGACGAGATCGGAGAACGTCTCGTAGCGACGCCCGTCGGCATCCCACGCGAACCCCTCCAGCAGCGCCTCCGGCACAGCCCTCGGGATGCGGAAGTGACGCACCGCGCCGGCGAACGCGCGGTCTGCGGGAATCTGCAGGGGATGACCTGCATACGCGCGTTCGAGGCGCGCGCGCAGAACGGCGACGGCATGGGCGTCGTCACCGCCAAGATCGACCGCATCATCGGCAAGTCGGCAGAACGCGTAGAGCGCCGTGGCCGGGTCCCGCAGCGTGCGCGGAAGCACGAGCGATGCGGCGTGGAAAGTGCGGGAACCCTGCCGGAGCAGCGCCGCGCAGGCGGCGAGATCGTCGGGGTCGGCAAAGGCGCGGTCAGACGAGCGCGTCGGCATGGGGAACCACCGTGTCGAGGATGCGTGCGGAGGAGAGAACACCGGGAAGACCTGCGCCGGGATGCGTGCCCGCACCCACGAGATACAGGCCGTCGACGTCCTCGCTGCGATTGTGCGGACGGAACCAGGCGCTCTGCGTGAGCACCGGTTCCATGCCGAAGGCGGCGCCCTTGTACGAGAGCAGGCGGTCACGGAAGTCGAGCGGAGTCATGACGCGGGACGAGATCACCTCGGCCTCGAGACCCGGGAGCATGGTCTCCTCCAGCCGTTGCGCGATGGCGCGGCGATACGGCTCCGCACGGGTCGCCCAGTCGACGTCGGCGTCGAGATGAGGCACCGGCGACAGCACGTAGAAGGCGTCGCATCCCGGCGGCGCCAGCGACGGATCGGTGGCCGTGGGCCGGTGCAGGTACAAGCTGAAGTCGTCGGCGAGTTTGCGGTTCTCGAAGATGTCGGTCAGCAGGCCCTTGTACCGCGGCCCGAGCACGATCGTGTGGTGCGGGACGTCCTCGTAGCGGCGCTTCGTGCCGAAGTACCAGACGAACAACGACATCGAGTAGCGCGCACGCTTCAGCTTGCGGTCGGTCCAGGTGCGTCGCGGCGCGGTCTTCAGCAGCTTGCCGTACGTCCAGGCGGCGTCGGCGTTCGAGACCACGACGTCGGCGGGAATGGTCTCGCCCGACGCGAGGCGGACGCCGGTGGCGCGCCGCCCTTCCACGAGAATCTCGGCGACCTCGGCATTCAACCGGAGTCTGCCGCCCTGCCCCTGCATCAGCTTGACGAGCCCGTCGACGAGCCGCCCGGTGCCACCCATCGCGAAGTGGACGCCCCAGCGACGCTCGAGAAACGCGATGAGGCCGTAGATCGAGGTGACCGTGAACGGGTTGCCGCCCACGAACAGCGGATGGAAGCTCGACGCGATCTGCAGCCGCGGATCACGCACGTACTTCGAGACCAGGCTGTGGAGGCTGCGCATGCTGCCCAGCTTCAGCATCTTCGGGACGATGCGTGCCATGTCGGTCCAGGAGTCGAAGGGCACGTCGCCCAGCTCCTCGAAGCCGACGCGATAGATGGCCTCGGCGGCCTCCATGAAGCGCTCGTAGCCCTCGACGTCACCGGGGGAGAGCCGCGCGACCTCGGCGCGCATCTCCGCGGCGTCACCCGAGCAGTCGAGATGGCTGCCGTCGTCGTAGCGCAGGCGGTAGAAGGGGGACAGCGATCGCAGGTCGACGTCGTCGGAGAGACGTTTGCCGCACAGCGTCCAGAGTTCCTCGAACAGGAACGGCGCGGTGACGATCGTCGGACCGGCGTCGAACGTGAAGCCGTCCTGACGGAAGACGTTCGCGCGGCCGCCGGCCTGGTCGAGCCGCTCCAGCACCGTCACGGCATAGCCGCGTGCGCCGAGCCGCACGGCTGCCGCGAGCCCGCCGAAGCCGCTGCCGATGACCACCGCGTGCCGACGACCACGCAGGAATGCGGCCGTCTCCGTTGCCATCACTTCCGGGGGGGCGCCGTTCATCATGCCGTCTGCACCCGGACGACCCGCCCTGCCGACGGGATGCGGCTGCGGACCGAGACGACGATGCCCGCTGCATCTAGCCCGAGGCGCGACAGCAGGACCGACTGCTCGCCGTGATCGACGAACTCGTCCGGCAGCCCGAGGTGCAGGAGCCGCGCATCGATGCCCTGCGCGTGGAGGCTCTCGGCCACCGCGCTGCCGGCACCACCCTGGATCGCGTTGTCCTCGATGGTGACGATGAGGTCGTGCGAGCGCGCCATGTGCGCCACGAGCGCGTCGTCCATCGGCTTCACGAAGCGCATGTCGACGACGGTGGCGTCGAGCGTCTCTGCGGCTTCGAGCGCCGCGTGGAGCAGCGGCCCGAAGGCGAGGATCGCGACGCGGCGGCCCGTGCGGCGGATGTCACCGCGCCCGATCGGCAGCGTGCGGACCTCGCGTTCGATCGGGACACCGACGCCGGCACCGCGCGGATACCGCACCGCGGCCGGGCCGTCGTGCGCAAGACCGGTGGCGAGCATCTGCCGACAGAGGTTCTCGTCGGACGGCACCATCACCACGAGGTTGGGGATGCACCGCAGATACGAGAGGTCGAACGCGCCGTGGTGGGTTGCGCCATCGGCCCCCGCGAGGCCGGCCCGGTCGATCGCGAAGAGCACCGGCAGATTCTGGATCTGCACGTCGTGGATCAACTGGTCGTAGGCGCGCTGCAGGAACGTCGAGTAGATGGCGACGACGGGCTTCAGGCCCTCGCACGCGAGCCCAGCGGCGAACGTCACTGCGTGCTGCTCGGCGATGCCCACGTCGAAGTGACGATCGGGGAACCGCTTCGAGAAGCCCACGAGACCTGATCCTTCGCGCATCGCCGGCGTGATCGCCATCACGCGATCGTCGGCGGCGGCCGCGTCGCACAACCAGTCGCCGAACACCTGCGTGTAGGTCGGAACCGCCGCGGGCCGCGAGGGGCCGATGCCGGCGCCGGGCTCGAACTTGGAAACGCCGTGGTACAGGACCGGATCCGCCTCGGCACGCTCGTAGCCGCAGCCCTTCCGCGTGACGATGTGCAGCAGACGCGGACCGGACTGACCGCGGAGGGTCTCGAGGGTCGCCAGGAGGCCGTCGAGGTCGTGACCGTCCACCGGCCCCGTGTACTCGAAGCCGAGCTGTTCGAACATCGTGGCGGGCAGCACCATGCCCTTCGCCTCGACTTCCACGCGGTCCGCGAGACGACGCAGCGGCGGGAAACGGCCGATGAGGCGCTCGGCGGCCTTCCGCGCCGCCACGATCGGCGCGCCTTTGGTGAGCCGGCCGAGGAGACGATGCATGGCACCGACCGCCGGCGAGATCGACATCTCGTTGTCGTTCAGGATCACGAGCAGGTCGGCGTTCATCGTGCCTGCGTTGTTCAGCGCTTCGTAGGCGAGCCCTGCAGACATCGCGCCGTCACCGATCACCGCGATCGCCTGATGGCCGTCGCCGCGGCGCTTCGCCGCCACCGCCATCGCCAGCGCTGCACTGATCGAAGTGCTCGAGTGCGCGGTTCCGAAGGCGTCGAAGGGCGATTCGCTGCGCTTCGGAAATCCGGAGAGCCCGCCCAGCATGCGCAGGCGCCCCATGCCCTCGCGACGACCCGTGAGGATCTTGTGCGCGTACGCCTGATGCCCGACATCCCAGACGATGCGGTCGGCCGGCGTGTCGAACACGCGATGCAGCGCGACCGTCAGCTCGACCGTGCCGAGATTCGAGGCGAGGTGACCGCCGGTGCGGCCCACCGACTCGATCAGGAAATCGCGCAGCTCCGTGGCGAGGCGCGACAACGCCCCGCGGGGGAGTGCCCGCAGATCCTGAGGGCTGTCGATGGTGGACAACAGCTGGAACGTCATGAACGGTACCTCCCCCGGGGCCGTACGGCCTGATTGTTCCGCCGCGCATCGAGCGTGCGAAGCGACGATGCCTTCATGTGGTGGCCCGCCCATCGGCATGGCGGGCAAGGTCGAGCAGGAGCGTGGCAACGGTATCCGGTGCCTCTTCGTGGGCCAGATGGCCGAGGCCGGGCAGCGTGACGATGCGGGCTGTCGGCAGCAATGCCGCCACGTCGCGCGCCTGGTCCGGCGGCACCGTGGCGTCCCGACTGCCGGCCACCAGAACGAGCGGCCGCGACAGGCGCGGCAGATCGCGTTCGAGCGGTGCGAGGTCCCACGCGGCCATCATGCGAAGTGCCCCGGCCACGTGCCCCGGATTGCCCGTCAACCGTGCGTACAGATCGACACCCTCGCGATCGAGGCGCGATCCGGTGCCGGCGATGAGCCGCTCCACGGCCGCGCGGTCGGCGGCACGGCGTGCAAAGAGGCGATGCGCGAACGGTGTGGCGGCGAGGATCTGCGCCAGCGGTCGGAACACATGACCGGCGATGCCACGCCAGGGCAGCAGCGCACCGTTGAGCGACACCACCAGCGAAGGCGCGATCCGGCCGTCGAGACACATGCGGGCCAGGATCGCGGCACCCGCGGAATGCCCCACCGCGACGACGGGTCGGACGTCGAGGACGCGCAGCAGCTGGGCGAGCCCGCGCGCCATGCCGGGGAGACCCGCACCGGCGTCATCCGTGCCCTGCGTGAATCCGTGCCCCGGCAGATCGGGGGCGATGACCGTGAAGTGCGCGGCGAGGAGCGGTGCCAGTGCGCGGAACGAATGCGTCGACGATCCGGTGCCGTGCAACAGGAGCAGAACCGGGCCCTCGCCCATGCGCTGCACGTGCCATTGCCGCCCACCGGCGTTCACGAAGCGGCTCGTCTCGCGATGGGGCCAGTGGGCGCCGTCGACCTCCCACTGCAGGCTCCCCGACGACACCGCCGAGGCATCGCGTTCCGGGGCACAGGCCAGTCCGTGCCAGGGATGTCCGGGTTCGAGCGGCGGCGTCATGAGCGCGCTCTCGGCGCAGAAGGTGAGCCGCCGGCGCGGATGGCACGCGAGACGACCGCGGCATCGGCGTACGGCAGCGGCAGATAGCGCGCCCCCATCTCGGCCGCAACCTCGGCGGCCGCCGCGCCCGGCCGCGGCGAAGTGTCGACGAGAACGGCGGCGTAGCCCGCAAGGCGTACGCGACGCGCTGCGGAAACGGCATCCCGCGCGGCCTGGGCGCGATCGGTGGTGCCTTCGCGGCCGATGTTGGCGCGTCCGTCGGTCATGAGAACGATCATCGGCGTGTCGCCCTTCCGCGCCACGGACTCGGCGAGCGTCACCGCCGCATCGATGCCGCAGGCGAGTGGCGTGCCGCCCCCACCGGGCAGACCCGCGAGGCTGCGCTTCACGCGCGTAAGCGACCGGGTGGGCGGCAGCAGCAGCTCCGCACTGCGCCCCCGGAATGCGACGAGTGCGACCTGGTCGCGGCGCACGTAGCAATCGGCGAGGAGCAGTTCCACGGCCCCCTTCGCTTCCGCGAGACGGTGCAGCGCGGACGACCCCGACGCATCGACGACGAAGATGGTGGTGGTGCCGGTGCGATGCTGGCGGCGGACGACGCGGAAGTCCTCGCGCCGCACGTCGATGAGGGCCTGCGCGGGCGCCGAACCCGAGGTCGCGCGTTCGCGGGCGCGGACCGACTTCCACGGAGCTGCCACGCGCAGCGTCTCGATGACACCGAGCCGCAGCGGACCGCGCGGATCGCCGCGGCGCACGCCGACCACGCGTCCGCGCGCCGACTGCGCCGCCTGCTGCCCTGCGCGACCGGCCGAGGCCTGGCGCGAACGCGCGGCGCCACCGGCCAGGAGTTTCGCGAGAACATCGGCCGGGAGGGCTGCCTGTGCGGCGGCCACGATGCGGTCGTCGAGAGGATCGCCGCTGCCTTCGCCGGAGGAATCGCTGTCGCTCGCGTTGTTCTCCTGCGGGGACGGGTCGGCATCGGCGGCTTCCTCGGGCGGCGCCGGTTCCGAATCCGATTCGTCCTGCGGGGTCGGCATGCGCGTCGCGCGCGGCGCCAGCACGAGCCGCGCTGCGACCAGGGCGTCCTCGTCGATGGTCTCGGCGCGGCCGGCGAGCGCGGCGGCGAGGCGCGCCACCTGCACGGCGCGCAACGAGACGCGCAGGGAATCGATCCCCATGGCCGTGGCCGCGGCGCACAGGCCTTCGAGGACATCGTCGGTGGTCCGCACCTTGGGCAGCAGATCCCGCGCTTCGCGGATGCCGTTGCCGGGGGAGTCGATGCCGTCGGACAACGCCGACAGGCCGATCTCGCGGAGATCGATGTCGAAGGCGAGGCGGTCGGTCAGTGAGAACGGAACGCGCTCTTCCTCTTCGGCACTCTCGTCGAGTGCGACGACGCCGCAGCGGGCCGGCATGCGCATCGCGATACCGTCGCGCTCCATCACGACCTCGCCCGCATCGAGCACCGCGGCGAATCGCGCTGCGGCACCGGGGCCGAGGCGCTCCGCCATGGCGAGGATGGCGACGCCGCCGTGCACGTCGGCCAGCAGACCGCGCTCCACGACGGGCGCGCCGGATCGCAGGGTGGCCGCGAGGTCGAGCCCGCCGATCAACCGGCCATCGTCGATGTGGAGAGGTACGCGCCGGCTCGGCGTGCCCAATGGCAGACACACGTCGAGAAGCAGCAGCCACGCATCCCGGACAGGACCGGGTCGGGCACGCAGAAGCACGCCTCCCGCGGTGGCCGGATCGACCGCAAGCAGGCGCGCCGCCAGCACTGCATCCTGCCAGCGCTCCCGTGCGGACGCCGCCGCCGTCATGGCATCAGCTCCCGAAGAGCTCGGCCACGGCGCGTTCCACCCGCGTGGTGGAACCGGCATCGTCCAGCGGATTGCGGCGCAGCCGGTGACGCAGGGCGACGGGCGCCATGCGCTTCAGGTGCGCGTCGGTCACTTCGGCATCGCCCTCGAGCGCCGCGAGCGCCCGCGACGTGCGCATCAGGGTCAGCTCGCCACGCAGTCCATCGGTGCCGAGCTTCATGCAGAGTTCGGCCGCGCGCTCGAGCGCCGCGTCGGGCACGACCACATCGGGCAGTCGTTCGCGGGCCGCGACGATGCGCCGGCGAAGCTTGTCCTCCTCCTTCTTCCACTTCGCGACGAAGGCCTCGGGTTCGCGTTCGTACGCATCGCGACGCTTCACGACTTCAACCCGCGTGGGCAGGTCGGTCGGCGTGCGGACTTCGACCGACAAACCGAAGCGGTCGAGCAGCTGCGGCCGCAGTTCGCCCTCCTCCGGATTGCCACTGCCGATCAGCACGAACCGCGCGGGATGGCGGATGCCGAGACCGTCGCGCTCCACGACGTTCTCCCCCGAGGCGGCGACGTCGAGCAGCACGTCCACCAGGTGATCCTCGAGGAGGTTCACCTCGTCGATGTAGAGGAAGCCCCGATTGGCGCGCGCCAGCAGACCAGGCTCGAACGCCTTCACGCCGTGGGCGAGGGCGCGTTCGAGATCGAGGGCGCCGACCACGCGGTCCTCGGTGGCGCCGAGCGGGAGGTCGACCACCGGGACCGGCACGAGATGACTGCGCAGCTTCGTGGTGGCGTCGCGGCACTGGTCGCAGCATCCGGCACACGCGTTGGGCGCGCATGAGTACGGGCAGTTCTCCACGGCTTTCATCGGAGGCAGCAACGCAGCGAGCGCGCGGACCGTCGTGGACTTGCCCGTGCCGCGATCGCCGAAGACGAGCACGCCGCCCACGGAAGGATCCACCGCGGCAATCGTGAGGGCGAGACGCATCTCCTCCTGGCCCACGATCGCGGTGAAGGGGAAGACGCGCCCGGCCGGCTGCCGTGATGATGCCGTTCGCTTCGCACGCGGTGTGGCGCCCGCAGGCTCCGCGCCCGCCTGCCCTGTGCCGTCGTCCAGATGTTCAGCCATGCCCATGCTCGATTCCATCCGTGGATCCTTGCTTCATTCGCGCGCGAGGGCGGGCACGGGATCGCGACCCCGTGTGCCCAGGCCCCAGCGCCAGAGTTCGTTCACCGGCAGCGGGAGCACGAGGAACCAGTGTTCCAGGGTGGCCAGCACCAGCAGGGTTGCGATGAGAGTGAGTCCGGTGCGACCACCGTCCTCCAGTCCGGGCGCCATGAGGCGCTGCACGACGCCCGCGGCAAGCAGCGTGGCGACGGTCACGGACACCGGGAACAGCGCGTTCATCTGGGACGACCCGAAATAGCTGCCGACGTAGCGCAGGTGCGGTGGGAGCAGAGCCTCGCTCCGGTTCCTGACACCGAGAAACAGGTTGAGCTTGGTGCTGAGCCGCATGCCCGCGAGGGCGACGAATATCCAGGTGCCCGTCTGGTTGGGGGCATCGAGCGTCACGATCACCATGACGATGGCAGTCGCGAGGATGGCGACCTCGTGCCAGAGAACAGCCAGCACCGCCTCGACGAAGCGTGGCCAGCCCCTGACCCCCGGCGTGCACCTCACGCGCCGAGGACCGGACACGAAGCCCATCAGGAAAGCCATCTCGTGCCACGCCCACGCGCCGAGTCCGCAGGCGAATCCGAGATACGCACCGCGGACCGACGTATCGTCGCGCAGAACTGCAAGACCGAGCAGGGCCGACACGAGCAGGACGGTCGCGCCGAGCATGCTCCACTGGAACGTGCGCCGCGGCAGACCGTCGAGCCAGAAGACCACCCCCGTGCTGCCCCACCAGGCGAGCAGCACGAACAGGACGGGGAGGAAGTGGTCGGTCATCGCGGGCTCCGCACTCACCAAGCCGGCGAGAGGCGGACCTGGCTCGGCACTTCGTTGGGAATGCTCGGGATGAAGTACAGCCTGCCGAACGCAGCCACCGCGGCCACCGCGAGACCCGCACGCTTCACGAGACCGATCACGCCACCCTGCTCCTTGGCCGCCGCGGTCGCTTCGGCGATGCGCCGCAGGCGTTCGAGGCCGGCACGGAAGGCCGGATGATCGAGATCGAGCGTGAGCGGGAACACCTGACGCGTGATCTCGGAGGTGATGCGGAAGACGTTGAAGTCGTACTCGGTGGAATCGAGACCGAGCGCCTGATGCAGTTCGGGCCGCGTGTGGTCGCGCACGTACATCGTGGAGAACACGGCGAGGACGAAGAACTTGATCCAGAGCCGGTTGTGGCCGCGCAGCAGTTCGGGGTGTGCGCGCATCAGGAGGGCAAAGGCCTCGCCGTGCCGGAACTCGTCGTTGCACCACCGTTCGAACCAGCGAAAGATGGGATGGAACCGATGCTCGGGATGACGCTCGAGCTGGCGGTAGATCGAGATGTACCGGGCGTAGCCGATCTTCTCGGACAGGTACGTCGCGTAGAAGATGAACTTCGGACGGAAGTACGTGTACGCCTTCTCGCGCTTCAGGAAACCCAGATCCACCGCAAGACCGAAATCACGCAGCGACTGGTTGATGAAGCCGGCGTGCCGGGCCTCGTCGCGCGCCATGTACTCCATGAGCTTCTTGATCTCGGGGTTCGTGACGTTCTTCTTGATCTCGGTGTAGAGCACGCAGCCGGAAAACTCGGCCGTCACCGAACTGATCAGGAAGTCGAGGAACTCCTTGCGCAGCGCTTCGGGCAGCTCGCGGACCTCGGCGGCGAACTGCGGCGTGCGCTCGAAGTGCTCGGCGTTCACGTCGCGTTCGAACTCGGCCATCATGGCATCCCACTCGCCGCGGACCGGCGTGACGTCGAGGCGATCCATGGCGGCGAAATCGGTGGTGTAGAAGCGCGGGCTGAGCAGCGTGTCGGTGTGGGCGAGGCGCGTCGCGTCTTCTGCGGTGGCGATTTCCGGGTGGGTGATGTTCATCGGATTCTCCTGGTGTCGGGGTGGCCGGCAGACGGATTCGAGCCGCCGCGGGGAGTCATTGCGCACGTGCCGGCGCGGTTGTTCATCGCGCCTGTCCGGGCGGCGTCAGAAAGCGGGCGAACGAGGTGACATTGGTGGACCCGAAGGCCTCCAGATCCACGACGCGCCCGTTGGTGGGGTCTTCGAGCGTGAGCCTGCCGTCGGACCGCGCCGTCAGACGGAACGGGGTCTCCTGGCCGATGCTGGCGCGACGGCGCTCGCGGGCGAATCCGCGCATGGTGGCGCGCACGAAGTTGTCCTGGCCGGCGGGCAGCACCTGCACGTAGGTCGGATCGCGGGCGTCGCGCACCGTGATACCGCCGTCTTCACGATCGTCGAAGAACAGCTCCCGCGCCACGACCGTCTGGGCAGGCGCCTCGGCGGGCGCGGGCATCAGCCGGACGAACGCCACCAGCAAGAGCGAAGCGATGACCAGCGCACCGGCTCCGATCAGCGGAATGCGCGGGACGGATTCGTGGGCGTGGGAGTGGCTCATGGCGGCGTCAACCTGTCATCACTGCATTGGAGATGCGCACCTGGCGCGGCTCGCGTGCCGGCAGGGACGGGCTGTTCGCCTCGGCTGCGGGAGCCGCGGCCAGGGCTGCCTGCAGTGCGCCAGCGAGAATCGCAGCCACCTTCTGCGGCTCCGCGATCCCGCGCAGCATGGGCTGCGGGCGTGAGAGCTTCCACGGACGCACATGCGGCCAGAGGTGAAGCCATGCGATGCGGTCGCTGCCGAGGAGCGTGAGCGTGATGTCGCCGGTGCCGTCGCCATGGACGGCGAGGCCAGCGGTGTCGACCACCTTGTACGGCAGGTTCACCGTCATCGGCAAGGCGACACCGAAGCGCATCACGACGCGCCGGTCGGTGATCGTGTAGACGGTCGCGCGGGCGTTCAGCCGGCCGAGGAGCGCGAGCACGGCCAGACCAGCGAGCGCGAGGGGCAGCACTCCGAGCACGGCCATGGCGGTGTCGGCGGCCCCGTGTCCGTCGGCAAGATGCGCGACCGCGCGCCACGTCATCAGAATCGCGAAGTAGATCGCGACGCCGCGCACATGGAAGGCCCGCAGCGCGAGTGCCTTCGACGTGGGGCTTCCCTGCCACAGGATGCGTTCGCCGGCCGGTGGCGTGGCCGGGAGCCCGCGCACGGGCTCGAAGTCGTGCTCCATCGTCACAGCAGCGGCTCCTGCCGGAACGGCGTGGCGTACAGATGCCCACCCGCGTAGTAGCCCATGATCTTGTCCTCTTCGAGCAGCGTGACCTGCTCGGGATTGCGCAGGCCCGGCACGTTCGCGAAGTGGCGCGCGTGGATGGACATCACCTTCACCTGCCGCCGGCCACCGTCGACGCGTGACATGTTGAAGGGGAGCAGGACGGTGCGCTGCGAGCCCGTGAGGGCGACCTCGAAGTAGCGCACGAGGATTTCGGAGCGATCCACCCAGACGTCGCACACGGTGCCGGCCACCTTGCCGTCGTCACCCACGACATCCATGCCGCGCGGATCGGGATCTTCCGTGGCGAGGGAGAAGTGGCTGTCGGCGCGCAGCGGAACGATCTTCGGCTCGCCTTCGAACGTCAGGTCGGGGACGTCGGCACGCTCGGCCCATGCGGCGGGGCCGACACCGTCGACCATCGGATCCCCCGTGGGCTCCAGGGGGGCGCCGAGCCACGGACCGATGGGCTTCGCGTGGATGGGCCGGGTGTCGGCCTTGCCGTTCGGCGCGCTGACCGTGCCACCGTGCGGCAACAGGTAGGTCTTTGCCGACGGGATGGCGGGGAAACCCTGCACGATGATCCGGCCACCGGAACGGTCGGACTCGAGCGGGTAGCCCTCACGCTTGTTCTCCTGGTGCAGGTAGTAGATCAGCCCTGCGAAGAAGATCCAGAAGCCGTAGAGAACGAGTTGGGCCACATCGATGTAGCCGTTGATGCCAGCGTGCATGCTTCGTACTCCTTCTTGCGTTGGCGTGTGTCAGCCGGGAAATTCCGCGAGGCCGAAACGGGCCTGCGGGACGTGCGGTACCTGACGTCCGGCGCCACGGGCCCGCACGAGCGGTCCGATGGCGATGAGCGTGGCGAAAAGCAGCAGCAACTCCAGGTGGTAGACCACCCCGTATCCGGTGGCCGGCCCGGTGAGGGCCGGGCCGAGCAACTCGCGCGCGGCGAGCGCCGAGGCGCCATCGCGGATCAGTCCTCCCAGGGCGATCGCGCTTCCGGCCGCGGTGGCCTGCACGGCACCCCAGACACCGAGGGCGAGACCGCGCTGGCCGCTGGCATCGAGACCACTGGTATCCAGACCCATGGCTACCGTAAGCGTGCCCACCGAGAAGAGGCCGGCACCGAAGCCGATGAGGGCCGCGCCGATGCGGAAGAGCAGCGGGGAATCGAACGGTGCCGCGAGGATCACGGACGCGAAGGCCGCGAGCCCCACGAGCCCACCCATGCCGGCGAGCCGGTACGGATCGGCGCCACGGGCGAGACCACGGGCGGCGAGGGCGAAGGCAGCGAGGGTGCCCCCGGCCATCAACGCAGTGAGCACGGTGGTCGCACCGACACCGAGACCGAGGATCTGACCACCGTAGGGTTCCAGCAGGATGTCCTGCATCCCGAACGCTGCGGTCCCGAGCGCCGTGGCGACGAGGAATCGCAGCACGTTCGGCTGGGCGACGAAGCTGCGCCAGGCCGCGCGAAAGTCCGGACGGGACTCGGCCGCCTGCGCACGGTCGGGATTCCGGGCCTCCTGCTTCCACAGGGCGATCAGGTTCAGCACCATCGTCGCCGCGGCTGCGCCCTGCACCACCTGGATCAGCTGCACCTGGCGGAAATCGGAGAGCAGGAACCCGAAGAGGAGTGCACTGCCGACGGTGCCGAGCAACAGCATCACGTAGAGCAGCGCGACGACCCGCGGCCGCGACTCAGGCGGCGCGAGATCAGCGGCCAGTGCGAGCCCGGCCGTCTGCGTGGTGTGCATGCCGGCGCCCACCAGGAGGAATGCGATCGCGGCACCGGCCTGCCCGATCCAGAGCGGCCCATGCGTATCGCCCGACAGCACGAGAAGCGCGAACGGCATGATGGCGAAGCCGCCGAACTGCAGCAGCGTGCCCATCCAGAGGTACGGCACCCGGCGCCAGCCGAGCGGGGACCGACGGTGATCGGAGCGGAAGCCGACGAGCGCGCGAAACGGCGCGAACACGAGGGGCAGCGCGACCATGAGCGCAACGAGCCACGTCGGCACACCCAGCTCGACGATCATGACGCGATTCAGCGTGCCGTTCAGAAGCACGATTGCCATGCCGACGGACACCTGGAACAACGACAGGCGCAGCAACCGCCCGAGCGGCAGCTCGGCAGTGGCGGCGTCGGCGAACGGCAGCAGCCGGGTGCCGACGCGCAGCCATTGGCGGGAGAGCGTGTCGTTCAGGCGGCTCACGACCGGGCGAGCTCCAGGGCCTGGGACTTGTAGAAGCCCGACTGGACGCGTCGGGTACGGCCGATCTGCCAACCGGAGAGCGCCGCCGACTTGCCGATCCGGCGGCGCAGATTCGCCTCGGCGATCGGTTCGATGGCGGGTGCGCGATCGCCGCGCGGGAAGAGGCGGCCCACCGCGTGCATCACGCTGAGGGCGGGCGTGCGGGGCGCGAAGGTGAACAGGACTCCGCGCGAGGTGCGCGCCGCCAGCCCTTCGAGCACGCCGACCATGTCGGGCGCGATGTAGTGGATCAGGGAATCCATGCCCACCACGAAATCGAACCGGCCGAGTGCGGGGTCGAGCATGTCACCGACGCGGAAGTCGATGCGGCCGTTGCCGAGCTGGCTGGGCAGGCGCTCGCGGGCGAGATCGACGAGCGTCGGCGAGAGGTCCACCGCGACGACGCTGGCACCGCGTCGTGCCGCTTCGACCGAGAGGGCGCCCGTTCCGCATCCGGCATCCAGGAGGCGGCAGCCGCGGAGGTCCGCGGGCAGCCAGTCGAGGAGCGTCGCACGCATCGTGTCGCGACCAGCCCGGACCGTCGCGCGCACGCGGCTGACCGGCGCGTCGGACGTGAGCCGCGACCAGGCATCGGCCGCGGTGCGATCGAAGTAGTGCTCCAGCTCGCCGCGGCGTTCGAGGTAGGTGGTGTTCTGCATCACTGGAATCCGAGAAGGTCGAAGATGTCGCGGTCCTTCATCGGCGCGGCGACGAGCGGATCGGTCCCGGCCCAGAGCGAGGCCGCGAGGCGCATGTACTCCTGCTGCACGGCGATCAGTTCCGGGGAGTCCTCCATCTCGAACAGCGTCGATTTCTTGAGGCGGCTCTGGCGGATCACGTCGAGGGAGGGGAAGCGCGCCATCGTGCGCAGGCCCACGGCGTCGTTGAACTTGTCGATCTGGTCGGTCTCGTCGCTGCGGTTGGCGATCACGCCGCCCAGCCGAACGTTGTAGTTGCGCGACTTCGCGAGGATGGCGCCGACGATGCGGTTCATCGCGAAGATCGAGTCGAAATCGTTGGCGGTGACGATGAGCGCGCGGTCCGCGTGCTGCAGGGGCGCAGCGAATCCGCCGCACACGACGTCGCCGAGGACGTCGAAGATCACGACGTCGGTCTCCTCCAGCAGGTGATGCTCCTTCAGCAGCTTGACGGTCTGGCCGACCACGTAGCCGCCGCAGCCGGTGCCGGCGGGCGGGCCGCCGGCCTCCACGCACATCACGCCGTTGTAGCCCTCGTACACGAAGTCCTCGGTGCGCAGTTCTTCGGAGTGGAAGTCCACGCCCTCAAGCGCATCGATGACGGTGGGCACCAGGCGCTTGGTGAGCGTGAACGTGGAGTCGTGCTTCGGATCGCAGCCGATCTGCAGCACGCGCTTGCCGAGCTTCGAGAAGGCGACGGAGAGGTTGGAGGATGTCGTGCTCTTGCCGATGCCACCCTTCCCGTAGACCGCGAACACCTTGGCGGTACCGATGCGGACGGAGGGGTCGAGGTGCACCTGCACGCTGCCGTCGCCGTCGGGCTGGCGGGGCGGGCGCTTGATGGAGGACATCGGAACGGTGGTCGTGGTCGTCATGGGGATCTCGATTTTCTGGTTATGCGTGAGTGCCGCGGCGCGCTGTCAGGCCGCGACTCTGGCGTCCACACCCTCGAGGCGGTCCTCGAGTTCCTCGCCCGCGCGCCGGAGCGCCTCGAGCACCGAAGGCTCGGGCGTCCAGTAGCGACGCTCGTGGGCCTCCAGCAGCCGGTTCGCCACCTTGGCGGAGGCTGTCGGGTTCAACGCGGCGATCCGTTCGCGCATCTCGGGGTCGAGCACGAACGTTTCGGTGAGCTTCTGATACACCCAGGGCGCAACCTGTCCGGTCGTCGCCGACCAGCCCATCGTGTTGGTGACGTGCACCTCGATCTGGCGTACGCCCTCGTAGCCGTGGGCGAGCATGCCCTCGTACCACTTCGGGTTCAGCACGCGGGTGCGGGTCTCGAGCGCGACCTGCTCGGAGAGCGTGCGCACGGTGCCGTCGCCCTTCGTCTGGTCGCCGATGTAGACCGGCGCGATCTCGGCATCGGCGCCCTTCGCACGCTTCACGGCGCGGCTGATGCCGCCCAGCGTGTCGAAGTAGGTGTCGATCGTCGTGACGCCGAGTTCCACGGAGTCGAGGTTCTGGTACGCGAGCTGGACGCTGGCGAGCACGGTCTCCAGCAGCGCCTTCTGCTGCACGGGCCGGCCGGTGCGCCCGTACGCGAAGCCCTTGCGGCGCGTGTAGGTCTCGGCGAGTTCGTCCTCGTCGTCCCAGCGGCTGTTGTCGACGAGGTGGTTCACGTTCGAACCGTAGGCACCCTCGGCGTTGCCGAAGACCCGCAGGGACGCCGTTTCGAGATCGCATCCGTTCGCGGCGACGTAGGCGAGCGCGTGGCGGCGGACGAAGTTGAACTCCTCGGGCTCATCGGCGCTCGCCGCGAGAAAACAGGCCTCGGCCAGCAGGCGGATCTGCAGGGGCAGCAGATCGCGGAAGATGCCGGACAGCGTGATCACGACGTCGACGCGCGGCCGACCGAGCTGTTCGAGCGGGATCAGTTCGGCACCCGCGAGACGCCCGTAGCTGTCGAAGCGAGGCTTGGCGCCCAGGAGCGCGAGAGCCTGCGCGATCGGCGCGCCCTCGGTCTTCAGGTTGTCGGTGCCCCACAGCACGAGGGCGATGGTCTCGGGGAAGCCGTGCCCGTCGGCAGCGTGCCGTTCCAGCAGGCGCTCGGCCTGGCGCGAGCCGTCCTGTACCGCGAAGGCGCTCGGGATGCGGAACGGGTCGAAGCCGTGAAGATTGCGTCCGGTGGGGAGGATCTCCGGCGTGCGGAGCAGATCGCCGCCGGGCGCGGGGCGGATGAACCGACCGTCGAGCGCCTGGAGGATGCCGGCGATCTCGTGATCGCGGGAGAGCAGCGCGTCGGTGGAAGCCAGTTCGCGCAGCAGGGAGAGCGACGCGTCGTCGGCGGTCATGCCGCCCGCGGCCAGGGCGGCCTCCGGGGATTTCCCGGCGACGATGGCCTCGATCGCCGTGCGTGCCGGATGCGCGCCATGGGAGGCCTCGGCCAGCGACAGCAGCATGTCGACGCGTTCGGAGACCGACGGGGCGCGGCCGACGACGTGCAGGCCGTAGGGGATGAGCGAGTACTCGAGTTCGAGGACGGCCTCGCCGAGCTTCGTCACTTTCGCGGAGGCATCGTCACCCCAGGCAGGCTCGGCCGTGGCGAGGTCGAGGTCCGCGGCCTGCGCCTGGATGAGCACGGCGAGTTCGACGCGCTCGTGGTCGGACTCCGGTGCCAGACCGCGCCAGCGCTCGATGGAGGCCTTGAGGTCGATCAGCCCGCGATACAGCCCGGCCTGCGCCACGGGCGGGGTCAGGTAGCTGATGAGCGTGGCCGCGGCGCGCCGCTTGGCGATCGCGCCCTCCGACGGGTTGTTCGACGCGTAGAGGTAGAAGTTCGGGAGGTCGCCGATGAGGCGCTCGGGCCAGCACGCGCCGGACATGCCGGACTGCTTGCCGGGCATGAACTCGAGCGCACCGTGGGTCCCGAAGTGCAGCACTGCGTGTGCCGCGAAGTCTTCACGCAGCCACCGGTAGAAGGCGGAGAACGCGTGGGTCGGAGCGAAGCCGCGCTCGAACAGCAGGCGCATCGGGTCGCCCTCGTAGCCGAACGCGGGCTGGATGCCGACGAAGACATTGCCGAAGCGTTCGCCCAGCACGAAGATCGACGCGCCGTCGCTCTGCTCACGGCCCGGTGCGGGGCCCCACTGGGCTTCGATCTCGGGCAGCCAGCGCTCGCGCCGGACGTGATCGTCGACCGGGATCCGCGCGTGGACGTTGGCGGTGGCGCCGAAGCGGGCGGCATTGCCTTGGATGATCCGGTCGCGCAGTTCGTCGACCGTCGCGGGCACGTCCACCGTGTACCCCTCGCGCTTCATGGCGAGCATGGTGTTGTGCAGCGACTCGAACACCGAGAGGAATGCTGCGGTGCCGGTGTTGCCCGCGTTGGGCGGGAAGTTGAAGAGGATAGCGGCGACCTTGCGGTTCGCGCGCTCGGCGCGGCGCAGTGCCACGAGCCGGCTCACGCGGGCGGACAGCGCATCGGCGCGCTCCGGGCACACCTGCATGTCGTGATCGTTGTCGCTGTCGGCGAAGTCGCAGCCGCGATGGCAGCCCGTGCACTTCGAGTGCGCGCCATCGGCCCGTCCACCGTAGACCATCGGGGCGGTGGAGCCGTCCAGCTCGGGAATGGCGACCATCATCGTGCTCTCGACGGGCAGCAGCCCGCGCTCGGAGCCGCCCCACTGCTGCAGCGTCTGGAACTCGACGGGATGCACGGCGAGATACGGCACGTCGAGCTTCGCCATGATGTCCTCGGCAGCGCGCGAGTCGTTGTACGCCGGACCGCCCACGAGCGAGAAACCGGTGAGCGACACGACGGCATCGACCGTGGCGCGACCGCCCTGGACGAAGAACTGTTCGATGGCGGGCCGGGAATCGAGGCCCGTGGCGAACGCCGGCACGACGCGCAGTCCGCGCGCTTCGAGCGCCGTGATCACGCCGTCGTAGTGGCCGGTGTTGCCCGCGAGCAGATACGAGCGCATCAGCAGCAGACCGACCGTACCGTTCTTCCCGGCGGTGGCCACGGAGGGCAGCGTCAGGGCGTCCTCGGACATGCGCTTCGGCATGCGCGGGTGGTAGATGCCGACCTCGGGATAGTCGACCGGCGGACGCACCCGCACCACACCACGGAGGGCGCGCCGCGGACCGTCGGCATAGCGGTCGACCAAGAACTGGACCATGCCGGTCATGTTCTCTTCCGAACCGGCAAGCCAGTATTGAAGGGTCAGGAAGTAGGCGCGGACGTCCTGCGCGGTGCCGGGGATGAAGCGAAGCAACTGGGGGATGCGGCGGAGCATCTTCATCTGCTTGGCGCCCTCTGAGGCACCGTGCTTCTTCTCGCCGGCCTTGCCGCGCAGGCGCTTCAGGAGCGCCATCGGACCACTCACCGTGCCGTCCATGCTGAAGCGGCCCATGCGCGTGAGACGCATCACCTCGGACGCGCTCATGGCACACACCATGGCGTCGCAATGGTCGCGTCGCGCCTTCAGTGCGGGCAGCACCGGGAGGAAGTGATCCTCCATGAACAGCATCGTGGCGATGATGATGTCGCCGGCGGCGATGTCCGCGCAGCAGCGCTCGAGGGCACCCGGGTCATCGCTCCATTCCGACGCAGCGTGAACGCTGAGAGAGAGGCCGGGCATCTCGCGCGACAGCGCCGAGCGACCCCGCCCCATCGCGCTCAGCGCGTGGCTGTCCATCGTGACGATCACGACGCGCATCGGCGTCGGATCAGCGGCCGAAGTGGGCTTTGGCATCGTAGAGCGTCTCCACGGTAATGGTCTTGACGCCGCGCTCGTGGGCGTAGCGTTCGGTGTTCCGACGGGCCTTGCCGCGGACGAAGAAGGGGATCTTGCGAAGTTCCCGCTCGGCTTCGGCCGCCCATGGGACGGTGGCATCGGTTGCCGCGGCCTGCGCTGCCGCGGCGGGTGCTTCGACGATCGCTGCAACAGACCCGGACGCAGGTTCGGTCGCCACGGTTTCGTGTGTCGCGGGAACCGGCGCGACGGCTGCGGGGGCAACCTCCGATCCGGTGACCCTTGCTTCGGTGGCGGCACCCAGGTGCGACGGGGGTGCGTCGTCGTGGAACTCGAAGTCGTCGCGGAACATCTGCAGCAGGTGTTCTTCGAGCCCCATCACCAGCGGATGGACCCAGGCATCGAAGAGCACGTTGGCGCCCTCGAAACCGAACACCGGGCTGTAGCGCGCAGGGACGTCCTGCACGTGCATCGGCGTGGAGATCACGGCACAGGCAATGCCGAGCCGCTTCGCGATGTGCCGTTCCATCTGCGTGCCGAGCACCAGCTCCGGTGCGGCGTCCGCGATGGCCTTCTCGACTTCGAGATAGTCGTCGGTGATGAGCGGCTCGACGCCGTAGATGCGGGCTGCGTCGCGCACGGGCCGGGCGAGTTCGCGGCTGTAGGTGCCCAGGCCGACGACGGTGAACCCCATCTCCTCGGCGGCGATCCGGGCCGCTGCGACCGCGTGGGTGGCATCGCCGAAGACGAACACGCGCTTGCCGGTGAGATAGGTGGAATCGACGGAACGGGCGTACCAGGCGAGGCGCGACTTGGATGAATCGAACCCGGCGGCACCGGGACGTTCACGGCCCAGGACCGGTGAGGCGTCGACACCGGCGAGCGCCGCGACCTCGGCCACGAACTCGCGGGTGGCCGACAGGCCCATGGGAACGGTCTTCGCGCATGGCATCCCGAACGTGCGCTGGAGCCAGGCGGCCGTGATGCCGGAGATCTCCGGGTAAAGATCGATGTTGAAGTCGGCGTCGGGAAGGCGGGCGATGTCCTCCGGCGTCGCGTTGAGCGGCACGACCGCGTTCACGTCGATGCCGAGTTCACCGAGCAGGCGGGTGATCTCGACGACGTCGTCGCGGCAGCGGAAGCCGAGGACCGTCGGCCCGAGCAGATTGGCGCTGGGACGGCGCTGCGGATCACGCGCGGGACGCGGCGTGCCAGGCGCCGGGATGCGGTGCGCGAGCAGCCGGCGCACCAGCTGGTACAGCGTCTCGGCGGCACCCCAGTTCTCTTTCTTGGAGTACGAGGGAAGCTCCAGCGGCACGACAGGGATCGGGAGGTTCATGCCCTGCACCAGGGTGCCGGCCTGATCCTGCAGCAGTTCCGCGGTGCAGGACTCGCCGACCAGCAGCGCGCGCGGCTTGAAGCGGTCGACGGCCTCGGCGGCGGCCCGCGTCACGAGTTCGGCGGTGCTGCCGCCGAGATCGCGGGCCTGGAACGTCGTGTAGGTGACCGGCGGGCGGCGATCGCGCCGCTCGATCATCGTGAAGAGCAGATCGGCGTAGGTGTCGCCCTGTGGCGCGTGGAGCACGTAGTGCACGCCCTCCATCGAGGTCGCGATGCGCATGGCGCCGACGTGGGGCGGGCCTTCGTAAGTCCAGAGGGTCAGTTGCATTGCAGCCTCATGTGCATCGTTCGCTCAATCATCGTTCGCTCAAACGCGCAGCCGTTCGCGGCGGTCGAGGGGGCGCGCGAAGAGTTCCGCGAGATCGCCCGCCTGTTCGTAGCCGTGCACGGGGGAGAAGACGAGTTCGATCGACCACTTCGTGGCGAACCCCTCGGCCTCGAGCGGGTTGGCGAGCCCGAGCCCGCACAGCACGAGATCAGGCGACGCGGCGCGGAGGCGGTCGAGCTGGCGTTCGACGTCCTGGCCTTCGGACAGCGCGACGTCGGTGGGCAGCAGGGGCAGTTCCGCAGCCATCAGGCGGCGGTCGAGGTGTGGCGTGCCGACCTCGATGAGCCGCATGCCAAGCTCGCGGTTCAGGAACCGCGCGATCGGGATCTCGAGCTGCGAGTCGGGCATCAGGAAGAGCGACTTGCCCGAGAGTCGGGTGACGTGGCGCGAGACGGCCTTGCGTGCGCGCTCTTCGAGCGGCCGCGTCACGGTCTGGAACTGTGCGTTGTCGACGCCCCAGGCGCGGGCGGCGGCTGCGAACCACTCTGTCGTGCCTTCCGCGCCGAAGGGGTACGGCGCTTCGAGTACGCGGGCACCGAGCGCTTCGAGCGCCCGGACGGTGTTGCCCACGAAGGGCTGTGCGAGCAGCAGGTCGGTGTTCGGTCCGACGGAGGGCAGATCGCCCGCGCGGCGGGCGGGGAAGAACGACACCGGGCCGACGCCCAGCTGATCGAAGACCCGGCGGAACTGGTCCTCCACGACATCGGCGACGCAGCCGACGACCAGCAACTGGCGCGCCTCGGACCGCGGCATCAGGGGGACCAGAGCGCCGAGCGCGCTGTCCTCGCCCTGCGTGAACGTGGTCTCGATGCCCGAGCCGGAGTAGCTCACGACCCGCACGCGGGGCAGAAGCTGCGCGCTCAGGCGCTCTGCGGCCTTGGCGAGGTCGAGCTTGATCACTTCCGACGGGCAGGAGCCCACCAGGAACAACGTGCCGATGTCGGGGCGACGCTCCAGGAGCTGGACGCACAGCCGGTCGAGTTCGTCATTGGCATCGGCGATGCCGGCGAGATCGCGGTCGCCGAGGATGGCCGTCCCGAAACGCGGCTCGGAGAAGATCATCACGCCAGCGGCCGACTGGATCAGATGGGCGCAGGTCCGTGAGCCCACCACGAGGAAGAAGGCATCCTGCATCTTGCGGTGCAACCAGACGATCCCGGTGAGGCCGCAGAAGACCTCTCTCTGCCCGCGTTCGCGCAGGACGGGAATCGTGGCGCCGCGCAGGCCGCTACCAAGCGGAAGTGCGGGCGGAAGTGCGCTGAGATCCGTCATTTGCCCATCACCAGCGAATCGGCACCGGCATCCACCGGGGCGCGGACATCGCGGCGCGCGGCGCGCAGCTTCAGGACGAACTGCGCGGCGTTCACGACGTAGGTCGCGTAGGCGGCGAGCGCCAGCACCATCAGACCGCGGGCATCCAGGGCGTCGGTCGCCAGGGCATACAGATACGCTGTGTGGAGGGCGAGGACGAGCATGCTGACGGCGTCCTCCCAGAAGAATGCCTCGGCGAAGAGGTACTTGCCGTAGACGTCCTTCTCCCAGAGGCTGCCGGTGATCATGATGGCGTAGAGCGTCAGGGTCTTGATGACGATCGACACCGTCGCGGCGGCGAAGCCCTCTCCGGAGTGGAGATACCGGAGCACCAGGACGAGGCTCACGAGGAACACGAGGAACTGCAGCGGCGCGAGGATGCCCTGCACGAGGGTCCAGCGGGACTGGTCGCGCCGCAGGCGCTCCTGCGCCGTGTACAGCGGTCGATCCCTGCGCACTTCCCCTCGGTCTCCGCCCACCGTGCGCCTCCTCGTTGTCTGGTTTTCTTGCGTGGCTGACTGCGTGGAGGCCAATCTAGACCGCTCAAAATCGGATGTCAACTTTCGTTTACGTCAATCACTCTTGACATCTTTTCGCGGTTGTACGAAATTCTCGTCACACAAGAAGTCTCGGGTGTACTCTCCCCGGACGTGAGCCATCCGAAGTGGATGGATCGATCCTGAAATGATCCGCAGCGCAAGCTCGGACGGAGCAACACAGCACGGATCGGCGCGCAGACAACAACTGTTCGCTAACTTTCGCGCGTATGTCGATGTTGCCGCTGGGGGGGAAGCCCATGGATGGCCTGAGACACCGGATTCTGGAAAGCGCGGGCGAACAGAAGGGCGACGCCGATCGTTCTCGCAAGCCTGCAGTCGTGGAGCATGGCGCCGAGCAAGGCGCCCGCAACGCGCGCACCGACATCCATAAACAACACAGTGGCATTGCCAGCACGATCGAATTCGAGATCGTGCCCAGGCTGGTGCTTGCCCATCGATCCGGCTTCACGTCGGGCGCCTCGGCTGGCGCGGGCGATGTACTTTCCGGTGGCGTCAACGGACTAGCCGGACTCGACTGGCGCCCCGGCACCGAACAGGTGGCTGAGTTCTCGCAGATCGTGCTCGCGCGCGACGTGGCCGATGCGTTTGCCTACATCGAGAGCCTGCGCAGTCGCGGCACCTCGCTGGAGGCCATCTATCTGGATCTCCTCGCGCCGTCGGCGCGGTACCTCGGAGATCTGTGGGAGGAGGATCTCGCGGACTTCACCGCAGTGACGGTGGGGTTGTGGCGCCTCCAGCAGATCGTCAGGGATCTCGGTTCCTCATTCGTTCAGGAATCCGATCAACGCGAACAGGGCCGTCGGCTTCTCCTCGCTCCGGGCATGGGAGAGCAGCACAGCTTCGGGCTCTTCATGGTCGGGGAGTTCTTCCGCCGCGCCGGCTGGGACGTCTGGGCGCAGGGCGCTTCAACATCCGATGAACTGGTCGAGATCGTTCGTCGGGAATGGTTCGCAGTGATCGGGCTGTCCGTGGCCTGTGAATCGCATCTCGAAGGACTGGCGTCGGTGATTCTTCGTCTGCGCCGCGCTTCACGCAATCGCAGTGTGGGTATCATGGTGGGCGGTCGCGCCTTTTCCGAGCATCCCGAATTCGTCGCCCTGGTCGGCGCGGACGCGTCCGCAGTCGACGGGAGGCAGGCATGTCTACAGGCCGAAAGCCTGCTCGCCATGCTCGCGCGCCGCTGCTGACCACCAATCCTCCGAACACGGGCGGGGCCCCCTGGAGTGGCCCTCGCCTGCATGGGTTTTTGCCAACGTGAAACGCTTCAAATCCCCGAAGAGAACGCTGGGGGACCTGGATGCCGAAGCCGCCGGCGCGCTGATCACAGCCGCTGCGGACGTGACCCTCATCATCGACGCGAAGGGAGTCATTCGCGACATGGCCTTCGGTAGCGACGAACTCGCCAGGGAACTCAACGGGGCCGGTCAGTGGATCGGCCAGCCATGGGTGGACACCGTGGCGTCCGACTCCCGATCGAAGGTGGAATCCCTCATCGACGAAGCCCGCAACAACGCCGAGACCCGCTGGCGCCAGGTGAACCATGCCTCCGCGCGGGGCGGTGACATTCCGGTGCTCTACTCGACGATGCAACTGGGCCGCACGCAGCGCATGGTCGCCGTCGGCCGGGATCTCCGCGCGATCGCGACACTTCAGCAACGGCTGGTGGATGCCCAGCAGTCCATGGAGCGCGACTACTGGCGGCTGCGGCACGCCGAGACACGCTACCGCCTGCTGTTCCAGATGGCCTCCGAGGCGGTGCTGATCGTCGACTCCGCCACCCAGAAGATCGTCGAGGCGAACCCCGCCGCCGATCATCTCTTCGGCGAGGGTGGCCGGCCCGTCGTGGGTCGCACGTTCCCGCAGGGCCTGGACGCCGAGAGCACCGAGGGGATTCAGCTCGTGCTTGCGCGGGTCCGCAGTTCGGGTCGCGCTGACGACGTCCGCGTGCGCCTGGCCGATGGCCGCAACGAGATCCTGATGTCCGCCTTCCTGTTCCGGCAGGAGGATTCTTCCTTCTTCCTGGTCAGGCTCGCTTCCCCGGAGCGCAACCAGGCCGCATCGGGCGTCGGCGAACAGTCGAAGCTGCTGGAACTGGTCCGCAGCACACCCGACGGCTTCGTGGTCACCGGCCCAGACGGACGCATCCTTTCGGCGAACCGGGCCTTCCTGGATCTCGCGCAGATCGCGAACGAGGAACAGGCCCAGGGCGAATCCCTCGACCGCTGGCTGGGGCGCCCGGGCGTCGACCTGAACGTCATGATCGCGAATCTACGGCAGCACGGATCGCTGCGCCTTTTCGCGACGACCCTGCGCGGCGAATACGGCTATGTGGCCGAGGTCGAGATCTCGGCGGTGTCGGTGATGGATGGCGATCAGCAATGCTGCGGCTTCATGATCCGCAACGTCGGCCCGAGGGTGTCCCCCGATGGCCGACCGGGCCGGGAGCTGCCGCGATCCGTGGAACAACTCACCGAGCTGGTCGGGCGCGTCTCGCTGAAGGAGATGGTCCGCGAGGCCACCGATGTGATCGAGCGCCTCTGCATCGAAGCTGCGCTCGAACTGACCGGCGACAATCGCGCATCGGCTGCCGAAATGCTGGGGCTTTCCCGGCAGAGTCTCTACGTGAAGCTGCGTCGCTACGGCCTCGGTGACCTCGCGCCGGACGGCGCAAAGGCCTGAGCGTTCGTCCGGATGATCCGCGGCGAGGGGGTTTCCCTCCCGCGGAGGAATGCCCTCCCCACTCCCCCGCTCACCACGTCGCATCCAGTCCACCGGGACTCGCGCAGCGCACGCCGTCGCGGACCGGTCCGCGGTCAGTCCGTCGGGCCATGGGCATGGAAATCGGTCGTTTGGCGCGGTGAGCGCATCCCCGGCTCTTCGACCGATGGCGGGCTCCAGGGCAGTACGCGACACGAAGTGTCATTTTTTGTTGACACAAAATAGTGTCAGGCCTACCGTTCACCCATGGAACGTTCGGTCCCCACCACAAGCTCATCGCTGCCCGCGCCGTCGGCGGTTCTAGAACTGCTGAAGCCCATCACGTGGTTCCCGCCGATGTGGGCATTCGGGTGCGGTGTCGTGTCTGCAGGCACATCCACCGAAGGTCGCTGGGGCGTCATCGCGGCGGGCATCGCGCTGGCAGGCCCGCTGGTATGCGCGACGAGTCAGGCCGTGAACGACTGGTTCGATCGCCACGTGGATGCGATCAACGAACCGAACCGCCCGATCCCCTCGGGGCGCATTCCCGGCCGATGGGGACTCTGGATCGCGATCATCTGGACACTCCTGTCAGCGGTGGTGGCGATGTCCCTGGGCCCCGTCGTCACCGTCGCCGCGGTCTGCGGGATCGCGCTCGCATGGGCCTACAGCGCACCGCCTTTCCGACTCAAGCGCAACGGCTGGTGGGGAAACAGCGCCGTGGCCGCCTGCTACGAGGGGCTGCCCTGGATCACGGGCGCCGCGGTGATGCTGGGCGGTGCCCTGCCCTCCCCCGAGATCCTCGTCATGGCCGCGCTCTACAGCGTCGGCGCCCACGGGATCATGACGCTGAACGACTTCAAATCCGTCGAGGGTGATCTCCGCATGGGCATCGGCTCCCTGCCGGCGAAGCTCGGCGTCGAGGGTGCCGGTCGTGCCGCATGCCTTTTCATGGCGCTACCCCAGGTGGTGGTCGCCGGGCTGCTGCTGGGATGGAATCACCCGTGGCACGCCGCCATCGTCGCGACCTCACTCGTGACCCAGCTCGCCCTGATGGCGAGGCTGCTCCGATCCCCGCGTGAACTGGCCCCCTGGTACAACGGCACCGGCGTCACGCTGTACGTGCTGGGGATGCTCGTCACTGCCTTCGCGCTCCGGGCGCCTGCCATTCCGTCGTGAGAAGTCATCCCGTGAATCGCACTCCTGCAAACGCCGGTCCGCTTGATTCCCTGCCGATGCTGACGTGGTTCGGCATCGTCCGCCTCGGTCTCGTGCAGACCGCTCTTGGCGCGATCGTCGTGCTCACCACCTCCACACTGAACCGCGTGATGGTGGTGGAACTCGCGCTGCCGGCGATGCTGCCCGGCGCGCTGGTCGCCCTGCACTACGCTGTGCAGATCCTGCGGCCGCGGCTCGGCTACGGATCCGACCAGGGCGGTCGGCGCACACCTTGGATCCTCGGCGGCATGGCGACCCTCGCTCTGGGCGGCATCCTCGCCGCGATGGCAGTCGCGTGGATGTCGACGCACCAGGTGGCCGGCGTGTGTCTCGCCGTCGTCGCCTTCCTGTTGATCGGCGCCGGCGTTGGCGCCTCCGGGACATCCCTGCTGGTGCTGCTGGCGAAGCGGGTCGACCCGGGTCGACGCGGCGCTGCAGCCACCATCGTCTGGGTCATGATGATCGCCGGCTTTGCGGTCACGGCCGGCGTCGCGGGGCAGCTTCTCGATCCGTTCTCCCCGGCGCGGCTCGTCGCGGTCACGACGGCAGTCTCGGTGGCCGCGCTGCTGCTCGCATTCGTCGCAGTGCGTGGCGTCGAAGGCAATGGCGCCCCCGCCGCGAAGGCCGACAGCACCGCACCCAAGATCCCGTTCAGCGAAGCGCTCGCCGCCGTGTGGAGCGAACCGCAGGCGCGCTGGTTCACGATCTTCGTGTTCGTCTCGATGCTCGCGTACAGCCTTCAGGATCTCATCCTCGAACCCTTCGCGGGCGCCGTCTTCGGCTACACGCCCGGCGAATCCACGAAGCTCGCGGGCGTGCAACACGGCGGCGTCCTTCTCGGGATGATCATGGTGGCGCTGGGAGGCAGCATCCCTGCCGTCGCCCGCCGAGTCTCTCTGCAGGCCTGGACGATCGGTGGTTGCATCGCGTCCGCTCTCGCCCTGTTCGCGCTCAGCTCCGGCGCCTTCGCGGGCCCCGACTGGCCGTTGCGCCCGTGCGTCTTCGTGCTCGGCATGGCGAACGGCACGTTCGCGGTGGCCGCCATCGGGTCGATGATGGGTCTGGCCGGTGCGGGTGGCCCGTCGCGGGAAGGTATCCGCATGGGTCTGTGGGGCGGCGCGCAAGCCATTGCCTTCGGGCTGGGCGGGTTCGCCGGCACTGCCGCGAGCGATCTCGCGCGCCACGTCCTCGGCTCGCCCGTTGCCGCTTACGCCGTGGTGTTCGCCGGCGAAGGCTTCCTTTTCCTCGTGGCCGTGGCCCTCGCGATGCGAGTCGGACACGTCCGCAATGCGCACGACCAGCCGGTCCAGTTCCGCGGTCGCAAACCCGAATTCGCCGAGATCCGGCAGGGAGGTGCCACATGACACAGGCCAGAACCTACGATGTCGTCGTTGTCGGCGGCGGACCTTCCGGTGCCACGGCCGCCAGGGCGCTGGCCCGGGCGGGCCGCTCGGTCCTGCTGCTCGACCGCCAGGGACGCATCAAGCCCTGCGGCGGCGCGATTCCGCCGCGGCTCATCGCAGACTTCGAGATTCCAGACCACCTGCTCGTCGCACGGGTGTCGTCGGCCCGGATGATCTCGCCCAAGGGTCGCAAGGTGAACATGCCGATCGACGGCGGTTTCGTCGGCATGGTGGATCGCTGCGAGTTCGATGAGTGGCTGCGCGAGCGCGCTGCGCTGGCTGGCGCGGAACGTCGGGCGGGCACCTTCGAGCGGCTGGAGCGCGATCCCGACGGATGCGCGGTGATCTGCTATCGCGGCCAGGGTCGCCAGGACGCCCCCGAGGAACGGGTCCGCGCCCGCGCCGTGATCGGTGCGGACGGCGCGTCGTCGGGCGTTGCGCGGCAATGCGTGCCCGGTGCCGAGAAGATGAAGTTCGTTTACGCCTACCACGAGATCGTGCGCTCGCCGGAGAAGGGGCATCCCGACTTCGAAGCGGCGCGGTGCGACGTCTACTACCAGGGCCGACTCTCGCCGGATTTCTACGGCTGGGTCTTCCCGCACGGCGCCACCACCAGCGTCGGCACCGGCACCGCGCTGCGCGGCTATTCGATCCGTTCAGCGGTCGGGCGCCTGCGCGAGGCCAGCGGCCTCGTCGGCGCCGAGACGCTCCGCCGTGAAGGTGCGCCGATCCCCATGAAGCCACTGAAGCGCTGGGACGACGGTCGCGACGTGCTGCTCGCCGGCGACGCGGCCGGCGTCGTGGCACCGGCATCGGGTGAAGGCATCTACTACGCGATGGTGGGCGGTCAGCTGGCCGGCGAAGCCGTCGAGCAGTTCCTGGCCACCGGCGACGTGCGCGCCCTGGCCACGGCCCGCCGCCGCTTCATGAAGGAGCACGGCAAGGTCTTCTGGATCCTCGGGATCATGCAGCACTTCTGGTACTCGAGCGACAAGCGCCGCGAGCGATTCGTGGCGATCTGCGACGATCCGGACGTGCAGCGCCTCACGTGGGAGTCGTACATGCACAAACGGCTCGTCCGGTCGCGGCCGATGGCCCATGTGCGGATCTTCTTCAAGGATCTCGCGCACCTCTTCGGACTGGTGTCTCCATGACCGCGCCGTCACGCTGCTCCACGAAGGAAACGTCTTGAGCACTGCCCGCCTTCCAACCTCCCGCCTGCCGCGCGCGACGCCCGTGCTTGCGGCAGCCGTCGCGGCATTCCTGATCGCATCGGTCGGTGCCCTCGTCACCGATCTCGGCCCGTGGTACCTCAGCCTCAAGCAGCCCGCCTGGAAACCACCGGACTGGCTGTTCGGACCCGCATGGACGCTGATCTTCGGACTCGCAGCCATCGCGGGGGTGTACGCGTGGACGAACGCGCCGAGCGCAGCGGCCCGACGGCAGGTGGTGGCCTGGTTCTCGATCAACGCGTTCTTCAACATCCTGTGGAGCGCGCTCTTCTTCCGCTTCGCGCGTCCGGACTGGGCCCTGCTGGAGGTCGTGTTCCTCTGGCTCTCGATCGCGATGATCATCATGATTCCGGGGCGATACTCGCGCGTCACGAGCTGGCTAATGGTCCCTTACCTCGCCTGGGTCACCGTCGCCGGTCTGCTGAACCTCGCAGTCGTGCGGCTGAACGCACCGTTCTCCTGACCTCCCGCGCTTGAACGTCGCGGCACTCGGATCGCTCTTCGCCGATGGCCGTGCCGTCGACGCCATCCTCGTGCTCGTCGGCATCGAGGCCATCGCCCTCACGCTCATCCACCGAGCGTCCGGGCGCGGCATCGCCCCCGCCGATCTGCTGCCGAACCTCGTCGCCGGTACCGGACTCCTGCTCGCGTTGCGGGCGGCACTCGTGGACGCGCCGTGGCCGTGGGTCGCGGCGAGCCTGTCGCTCGGCCTCGTCGGGCATCTCGCGGACCTCGCCCGGCGCCGCAACCGATGAGAACTGACCCTCGGTCGACGCTTGTTACGGACGATCTACGAGACCTGATTTCGTCCGATGTGGTCGATTCGGCACCGCCCCGGTGCCGAATGCGCCACGCGGGCATTCATCGCCCTGAAACATCGGAAAATCTTCCGAAAATGTGATCTATGCGCAACGGGGATGGCAGTACAATTCCCGCACGCGATAAACAGCCTTGGAAACAGGGCGCGTGGCCCGCAGCTTCGCTGCTCGCACGCCCGAATCGTCGGGATGCCATGAATGTTGTAGGAATTGCCCAGCCAGACGTCACCATCACCCTCGATCTCGACGGTGTGATCCGCGACGTCACAGTCTCGAACACGTTGTCGAGGCAGGATGTCTCTGCCTGGATCGGGCGCCCCTGGACCGAGACGGTCGCCGACACCGGAGACCGCAAGGTCCGCCGCATGGTGGAAGACGCGGTGCGCCGTCAGGTGTCCGCATTCCGGCAGGTCACCCAGCGCTTTCCCAGCGGTCTCGAACTCCTGATGGAGTACACCACCATCCGGCTGGGCGAGCATGGTGGGCTCATCGCCGTGGGCAAGAGCCTGCAGGCGGTCACCGAACTCCAGTCCCGATTGCTCTCCGCCCAGCAGGAGATGGAACGCGAGTTCTGGAAGCTCCGCGAACTCGAGACCCGCTACCGGCTCCTGTTCGACAACTCCAGCGAAGCCGTCGTCCTCCTCCGTGCGGCGAACCTGCGCATCCTCGAAGCGAATCCGGCGGCCGTCCGTGCGCTGGGTCTCTCGCCGGAACGCCAACAGGGGATCGCCGGCCGCGATTTCCTGAACGAAGTTGCCAGCCGCGAACGCGATCTCTTCCAGTCGATGCTGCGCAACGTGCGTGACCACGGCAAGGCCCCGGGCATGATGGTGCACCTCGGCCGGGACGCCGAACCCTGGCTCATCCGCGCATCCCTGATGACGGCCGAGACCGGGCTGATGTTCCTGGTTCAGCTGGCACCAGTGGCCGTGACGCACACCGCGTCCACACCCGAACTGCCCGCAGTATCGATCGAAGCGATCCTCGACCAGGGGCCCGAAGGGCTAGCGGTGCTGGACTCCTCGGGCATCGTGATCCAGGCCAACACCGCCTTCCGTCGGCTGATGGGTCTGCGCGACGACGAACTCCCGGAAGGTCGCCCCATCACCGCGTGGCTGCAGTGGACGGGGGACGCCCCGGATCCCGCGTCGCAGCGGCGCTCCGCGATGGCCACCGTGCTGAACCCCGTCGGAGTTGCCTCGGTCGAGGTCATCCACGTCGGGCCCGGCGATGCAGACAACGGCCTCGCGGTCGTCATCGTGCGCGCCGTACCGCGGCCCGAAGCGACAACGACCGATCCGCTGTGCGAAGGCATGACCCACATCGTCGAACAGGTCGGTCATCGGCCGCTGACCGAGCTGATGAGTGAAGGGGCACGGCGTCTCGAAGTGCACTGCCTGCGTGCCGCACTCCAGTCGGCCGCCGGCGACCCCGGGAGCGCGGCCGGACGGCTCGGTCTCTCCGTCGAAGATTTCCGGGCCCGACTCGCCCGCCTGGACACCGCCGGCGACACGGACTCCGGCGGCAACGCCTGACCCCGTCCGCCGTGCCCTTGAACTCCCCTGCCAGTCAGCTGCCGGCCTTCGGTCAGGCAGACCTCTCCAATTGCGAGCGGGAGCAGATCCACCTCGCCGGATCCATCCAGCCCCACGGCGCCCTGTTCGTCGTCAGCGAGCCGCAACACCAGATCGTCCAGACCAGCATCAACGCCGCCGCATTCATCGGCCTGCCGGGCGAGGTGCTCGGCCTCCCGGTGACCGACGTGCTGGGTGACCTCTGGAAGACGATCGAGCCCCATCTCTCGGAACCACTCACGGCAGTACCTCTCGCGTCGCGCTGCCGCGTCGGGCGCCCCGCGCGCGAGTTCGACAGCCTGATCCATCGGCTCCCCGGCGGTGGCCTCGTCGTCGAACTGGAACCGGCAGCGGCGCGCGTCGACCTCTCGCAGGCCATGGAAGGGGCGCTGGACACCATCCTGGCCGCGGCATCGCTGCAGGCACTCGCAGACCAGACGGCTCGCATCTTCCGGCAGATCACGGGGTACGACCGGGTGATGGTGTACCGGTTCGACGACGAAGGGCACGGCGAGGTCTTCGCAGAGCAGCGCGAACCGCACCTCGAGGCCTACCTCGGCAACCGTTATCCCGCATCGGACATCCCGCAGATCGCACGGCGGCTCTATCTGCGCAATCGTGTCCGGCTACTCGTCGATGCCGGCTACACACCCGTGCCGCTGAACCCGATGCTCTGTCCGCTGACCGGGCGCGATCTCGACATGTCCATGTGCCACCTGCGGAGCATGTCGCCGATCCACGTGCAGTACCTGCAGAACATGGGCGTCGCGGCGACGCTGGTCGTATCGCTCGTGGTCGGCGGAAAGCTCTGGGGACTCATCGCCTGTCACCACTACTCCGCGCGCGTCGTGCACTACGAAGTACGGGCCGTGTCCGAGCTGCTGGCGGAATCGATCGGCACCCGCATCGCGGCGCTCGAGAGCTTCCTCCAGGCGCGCGCCGAGCTGTCGGTGCGCCGGCTCGAACAGCGGATGGTGGAAGCCATCTCGCGCGACGGCGACTGGAAGAGCGCGCTCTTCGACGGTTCGCGCTCGCTCCTGAAACCGGTGTCGGCCACGGGTGCGGCCCTGCTCTTCGAGGGCGAGGTCTACACGGCCGGAGAGGTACCCGGTACGCCGCAGCTTCTCGAGATCGGCCGATGGCTCGACATGCGCCGGCGCAACGGCGTGATCTCCACCACTTCGCTCGGTCTCGACGAGCCCGATTTCGCGCCGATCATCCCGGTCGCGAGCGGCCTGCTCGCCGCGCCGATCTCGCAATCGCCGGGCGAGTACCTCATGTGGTTCCGGACCGAGCGCATGCGCACGGTCACCTGGGGCGGTGACCCGTACAAGGCCGTCGTGATCGGCAACGATCCGTCGCAGCTCTCGCCGAGGCGCTCGTTCGCGCAGTGGCATCAGCTCGTCGAAGGGACATCCGATCCCTGGACGCCGGCAGACCTCTCATCGGCGAGGCTCATCGGCGACTCCGTGGCGGATGTCGTCCTGCAGTTCCGCTCCGTCCGGATGCTCATCGCGCAGGACCAGCTCGCACAGGTGAGCCGCCGGGTGCAGGTGTCGAACCAGCCGGTGCTGATCGCCGACTCGACCGGTCGGATCGTCCTCGCGAACGACGCCTTCGAGCAGTTGCTGCCCGAGGCCGTGCATCTGCGCTGGATCAAGGAACTGGCACCGTTCAGTTCGGAGCCCGCCACCACCCGCCGGGATCTCGAGGAGCTCCTGCGCAACCACACGGCGTGGCGCGGTGAGATCCGCCTCCGCAAGGACGGCGGTGAAGGCACGGCGTTCATGGTGCGTGCCGATCCGGTGTTCGCAGCGGCCGACCGGGTGCTCGGTTTCGTCCTGCTGCTGAACGACCTGACCGAGCGCAAGGAAGCCGAGGCGGCCCGCAAGCGTTTCCAGGAGAACGTGATCGGACGTCAGCACGTGGCCAGCCTGCGGCTGCATCCCAAGGCGGGGCGGCAGTACCAGAACCTGCTCTCGTCGGTGGTGGGCAACGCCCAGCTCGCAGCCCTCGAGATCACCGACGGCGTGGACCCCACGCACATGCCGGCGATGCTCGAGAGCGTGCAGAACTCCGTGTTGCGGACCGAACAGCTGCTGCAGTTCCTGCTCTGGCACGCCGGCGACGACTGACGCCTGCCAGACGGGCCCACGCCGTGCGCGCGGCGCAGGAATCGCTGGTCAACCTGCCGCCTGCACCGCCTTGAACACTGCCTCGGACACTGCGATGTTGTGCCGGAACGCCTCGACAGCCTCCTCCACGATCTCGTCGATGCGCGGCGCGACATCCTGCCCTGCGGCCTCGATGGCAGCGAGGTAGGACGCCGTGCGCTGCTCGATGTCGACATCGTCACCGAAATCGTAGAACGACAGCGCTTCGGGCCCGAGCCCCGGCGTCTTCGCGAGCAACCGCTTCAACACCTGCCCCCCCGACAGATCGCCCAGGTAGCGCACGTACGCGTGGGCGATCAGCGTCCCCGGAAAACGCCGGCCTTGCGTCACGACCTGCACGACATACATGCCCGCTTCAGGCAGCAGCGGGAGCGTCGTTTCCCAATCCTCACCGGCCAGCGACCGCAGGTCGGACGCCAGCGCGTCCCTCCTCTGCGGATCGTGCATCGCGATGCGCCGCAACCCCGGGTCGGCCGCATGGAGCATGGTCAACGCTTCCATGACCGTGTAGACCGGATGCAGGTTGCGCAGCAGGAGGGTGTAGCCGGCCCGGCTCGCGCGACCATGGAGCAATTCCCGGAGGATGCCGGACCGTTCCGCTTCCCGATGCAGCTCGCGCGTGCGGTCACGCAGGCGCGCCACGAGTCCTTCCGGACGGGCGGCATGCTTGCCGGGGGGCTCGGCAGGTGCCTTGGGATCCATCGTGACATTGGCCTCGCGGGAAATGGGGATCGATGCCGTGCGCGGTGCCATCACCCTGCGCACCAGCGCGGATTCTCGCCCATCGCGCCGGTCGGCTCCACCGCTTCGGCGGAGGGGCTGTCAACGCCGCGTCGCCGGGGGCTTTCGCCGCATGCGCCAGCGGTGCACGATCGCGGCATGCGACCCCTCGCCGATTCCGACTCCCTGGCGCCGCCCCCGTCTGCAGGCGCGACGCGACGTCTGGCCGATCTACCCGGTCCGCCCGGACGCTGGATCGTCGGCAATCTCCTCGATGTCGACGTGGGCCAGCTGCACCGCATCCTGTACCGCTGGGCCGACCGGTACGGGCCGCTGTATCGCATCCGCCTCATGCAGCATCCGATGCTGGTCGTGGCGGATCACGCCCTGATCCACGACATCCTGCGGCAGCGCCCCGAATCCTTCATGCGCCAACGTTCGCTGCGTTCCGCAATGCTCGAGGTCGGCGTGGACGGCGTGTTCAACGCGGAGGGCCGGGACTGGCGCCGCCAGCGCGCACTGGCGATGCATGCGCTCAACACACGGCACCTGCGGGGATTCTTCCCGCGCCTCGAAGCGGTCACCGGACGCCTGCAGAAGCGCTGGCTACGCGCGGCCGACGAAGGCACCGTGCTCGATATCCAGCGCGAACTCATGCGGTTCACGGTCGACGTGACGACGGGTCTCGCGTTCGGCCACGACCTCAACACGATCGAGCAGGAAGGGGACCTCATCCAGACGCACATGGAGAAGCTGTTCCCCGCCCTGCTGCGGCGGACCATGGCCCCGTATCCGTACTGGCGCTGGCTCCGCCTGCCCGCCGATCGCGCGCTCGATCGGGCGATGGCTGAGGTGCGGCGCCTCGTGACATCGATGATCGAGGACTGCCGCCGACGCGTGGCTGCCGAGCCGGCGCGGCGGGCGCATCCGACGAACTTCATCGAGGCGATGCTGGCCGCGCAGGACGACGAAGCCCGCGGGTTCAGCGACGCCGAGATCTTCGGCAATGCGATCACGATGCTCGTCGCCGGCGAGGACACCACTGCGAATGCGATCTCGTGGATGCTGCATCTCATGATCGATCGGCCGGAGGTGCAGACGCGGCTGCAGGCCGAGGTCGATGCAGTGCTCGGCCACGCCGACCGTCCGATGGACCACGCGACGGCCGACGGGCTCGACTACATCGAAGCGATGGCCCACGAGGCGCTACGCATGAAGCCGGTGGCGCCGTTTCTTGCGCTGGAACCGCTCGTCGACGTGCAGATCAGCGACCTCCACCTGCCTGCCGGCACGGGCATCCTGGCACTCAACGGCTATCCGGGCACGGCCGGAACGCACTTCGCGCAGCCGGACGCCTTCCGCCCCGAGCGGTGGATGGCTGCCGAGCGCGCTCCGACGGATGCCCACGAACCGCGCGCGTTCATGCCCTTCGGTGCGGGGCCCCGGTACTGTCCGGGGAGGCATCTCGCCATGCTCGAGATCAAGATGGTCATGGCGATGATCGCGCGGCACTTCGACGTCCGACGCGCCCCCGGGACGGCTCCGGCCGAGGAACTGTTCGCGTTCACGCTGATGCCGAAGGACTTGTTCGTGCAGCTCGTCCCGCGCGCGGCGGCAGGACTCAGGGCAGCGGGCGGCTGATCGACAGCACGGGCCCGAAGCCGCATCGCCGGCCTGCCCCGAAGCAGGCGCTGTCGGCGCGATCGGTGCCCGCCAGCGCCGCCTCGAACTGGAACCCCCGCCACAGCGTCTGCAGACCGATGCGGGCGTCGATGTGGCGCTCGGAGGTCGCATCGGCGCGGCCGCGCTCGGGGTTCAGGTACAGCGCGCCGACCTGGGCGAAGTACTGGATCTCGTCCGTGAGCGCACCCGCGTAGATCGCCTGGACGTACCACGATCCGGCGCCCTGCTCGTAGTGCCGGTTCGACCGGAAGACCCGGGCCGAGAAGCCGCCGCGGGAAGCACCCGCGAAGACCTCGGTATAGCCATAGCCCTGGAGGCGCGCCGGACCGGAGTAGTCGTACCTCAGCGTCCCCGCCTCCCACGTGAACGGGCCGACATCCCGCGCGAACCCGGCGTAGTAGAGAAACTCGACGTTCGTCCCGAGGGCGGACGGCCCGAGGCGCACGGTCGTCGCCTGCCCTCCGGCGAAGAGACCCGAAGCATGATCCCAGGCCACCGAGACCTGGGCCGCCGGCCGCCGGTCGCTGAACGACACGCCGCGGTGCAGGTAGTCCGACACGACCCCCACCGCACCGGTCCACTGCGCATCCGCGCGCGCGGCGATCAGCAGGAGTGCGATGCCGAGACCCGCAACGCGCGCCATCCGCAGACCGTCAAGGCGGCGGAGGGCGGCGCGCGACGGCAGTGGCATCGGAGCGGGAGGCGCATCGCGCTCCGGGGTCCACCCGCGCCAGCGCCGCGCACGGATCGATCCCGGAGGTGGCCACCACGCCGTCCGGACCGGGGGCAGCGAGGGCGGCGGAAAGTCGGACGGCATCGAGCGACGGCGCGCGCGCCAGCAGCAGCGCGGCCACGCCGCTCACGTGCGCCGCCGCGAAGGAGTCGCCGGACACGTACGCCCAGCGTGCACCGGGCAGCGTGGTGAGCACCTCCTCACCGGGTGCCTTCAGGAAGCGCTGGCTCGCACCGGGGAAGTGACTGCCCGCGACGGCGAGGACCTGCGGATGGGATGCCGGAAATCCACCCTCGGGCGCCGCGCGATCGGCCGCGGCGACCACCACGCCACCTTTGGCGGAGAACCGGTCGATCAGCGCACCCAGCAACCGGTCGGGCGGCCCTGTGAGGCTCAGGTTCACGATCCGCGCTTCCGCAGTGAACGCGCGCTGGAAGGCCTTCGCCACGGCGAAGGTATCGCACGAGGCCTCCTGCGCGTCGGGACGGCGCTGACGGCAAGCCCGCAACGGCAGCAGCTTCGCGTCGGGCGCGACACCGACCGTGCCCACGCCGTTGTCGGCACGGGCGCCGATGATCCCCGCCACTGCGGTGCCATGCATCTCGGCGCGATCGCCGCCCCCGATGAAATCCTGCGCGGTCATCAGCTGGCCCGCGAGGTCCGGATGCGCCGCGTCGACACCGCTGTCGATGACCGCAATGCGCACGCCGCGGCCGGTGGTCACGCCGTGCATGTCCGACAGATCGAGCGTGCGGGCAGACGTCTGCAGCGGGTAATACGGATCGTTGCGGGCGAGCGTGCGGTACTCGGAGACCTGCTGTGCCCACCCGACCCGCGCGTCGCGGCCGACGATGTCGGCGAAGCGGTCTGCGGTCGTCCCCGCGGGCACTGCCATCAGGACGCAGTGCAATCCCAGCGCCGGCATCGGCCAGGCCTCCAGGATCGCGCCACCGTGGTCCCGCACCAGCGCCCTGGCCAGGCTGAGCACGCGTGCGCGCCTCGCCGTGTCGAGATAGCCGCCACCGGCCCCCGGGCGGAAGTGCGTCGGCGCGGCGTCGGGCAGCATCACGAGCACGCGCTCCCCGGGCACTTCGGCCGGCGATAGGGCCCTGTCGACGCCCGCCGCGGACGGCGTCGCAGCGCACCCTGCCAACCCTGCGAGTGCGCCCATGGTCGCCAGCGCAAGCACGGCCGGGAGACTGCGAAGACGCCTACGGAGACGCTGATCGATTCGCACGGCCGCGCCAGTCAATCGGGATCTCCCTCGTCGTCATGGCGACGGTGTCGCGAGGTCCACACGCACCACGGCGCTGCTTTGCCGAAGCTGCTCCGCCACCGCGGATGCCCGGGCGGCGGCGACCTCGATGACGTACAGCCCGTCGCCCGTCGGACCGTCGACCACCCGTGCATCGGCCGCCACCAGCACCCGGCGGATCGCGATCTCGGGCTGGGCACTGTCGAAGGCGACGATGAGCCGCCCCCGGTCGGTGGAGGCTGCAGGGGCAGCCAGGGTTCGGTACTCGATCTCCGGCACAGTGCGCAGTCCGATCGCGCCGAGCGCCGCGAGGGCACCCACCTGCAGCACGACCAGCATACGCAGCACCCGGGCGTCATCCCACAGGCCGGAGAGGCTTCGGCGAGGGGATGGCACGGGCGGAAGCGGCATCTCCCGGGCATCCGCACCATCGAGCCGTACGGACAGACGGCCGAGCGCGAGGTCACGGTCGGGATCGACATCGAACTCGCGGACGTCGTCGGCGATGGAGCGCAGACGGACGATGTCGGCGCGACACCGCTCGCACTGCCCGACATGACCCTCGACGAACGCGCGTTCGGCGGTGTCGAGGGTGCCGTTCACGTACCACGGGAGAAGGACTTCGCAGCGCGCATGGGCTGCGTTCGCCAGTTCGAGGACGTCGGCCATCCAGGGGGATCCTGATTCATTGGCACGGTCGCGCGGGCACATCAGAGTCTCCCTAGCGTCCGATCCCGACGGCGGGCAGGGTTGTGGTCACGGGTCGATACGGCATCGGGAAGGTATCTTCGACGGGACGCACCGCTTCAGCCCCGCAGTTCGAGCATGAGGCGCAGCTTGCGCCGGGCGTGGAACATGCGCGTCTTCACCGTATCGGTAGGGCAGTCCATGATGACCGCGATCTCCGGATAGCCGCAGCCGTGGAAGTAGGTCAGTTCGACGACCATGCGCTGCTCGAAGGGCAGCCGGTCGATCGCTGTGCGCAGCAGCGCCGACGACTGGCGCTGCATCAACCGCGTCTCGGGGCTGTCGAGCTGTTCCGGAGTCTCGTCGTCGGGGTGGGACGCCACCGGGCGATCCCCCCGCTGCACGCGCTTCAGGGCCTGGCGATAGGCGATCGCGAAGATCCACGTGGATACCCGAGAGGCATGGTTGAACGTGGCGGCGCGGGTCCAGACGGCGAACATGGTGTCGTTCAGGACCTCCTCGATGACATCGGGCCGGCGCGTGAGGCGGTCCAGGAAGCGCCCGAGGCGCCGGTAGTAGAGCCGGTACAGAACCTCGAACGCGCCTCGGTCGCGGGCGACCACGAGTCGCATGAGGTCGATCTCGCGGCGCTCCGCCTCGGGCATCGCGGACGCTTCGGCCGACGGCGGATCGGGATCGAGGACCTGGGACATCCGGGCGGGCTCCTCGTCGGAAGGGGCGGCGGGTTGCGAAGGAAGTCGGCCCTTTATACCGGAGGCGCCGCTCCGGGTTCAATCGCCGTAGCGGCGGCCCGGACCGGCGGCTCGCCTATACTTCGGCCCCCGGGGCGGACACCCTCGGCGGGCGAAACTCCGGGAGGCCATCCCGGTCGATGCGGCACCGGGCCCACCCGGGTCGGCCCCCGAGCAGTCCCCCCACGAACGACAAGTCACAGCGGAGAGGAAACAATGCGAACTCGAACCCTGGCCTGCGTCCTCGCAGCCACCCTGGCTGCGTGGTCGGCCGCCGACCCGGCCACTGCCGCGAAGTCCGACTCCTGTGCGCACTGCCACGGCACCGACGGCAACTCCAGCTCCGGCAGCTTCCCGAGCCTCGCGGGGCAGACGAAGGACTATCTCGTCAGCCAGATCAAGGCCTTCAAGACCGGGGCGCGCAAGAACGCCATGATGTCGCCCTCCGTGGGCGTGCTGTCGGACCAGGATGTCGTGGATGTCGCGGAGTACTTCGCTTCCCAGACCATGACCCGCGGCTCGTTCAAGCCTGACCCGGCGCTCGCCACTAAGGGCAAGCAGATCGCCGAGGAGACGCAGTGCGCGGCGTGTCACCAGACCGGCCTGAAGGGCCTGGGCGAGTTCCCGCGCATCGCACGTCAGAAGTATCCGTACATCGTGAAGCAGTTGAAGGACTATCGCGAAGGTGTGCGGGTGAACGAGGTGATGGGGCCGCTCGCGAAGACCCTCACCGACGAGCAGATCGAGGCGCTGGCCCACTACATCGCCGGCCTCTGACCGCCCCCCGGCGCCCAGCCCTGCCGGCTGGTCGCCGCGCCACCTTCCCCGTGAACGGACCATTGCCTTGACCACTCAACACGAACCCGCGCCGGTCCGCATCGAACGGCTGCCCACCGCCGACGGCCATGTGATCGGCCACATCACTCTCGACCATCCCGCCACGCTGAACGCGCTGACCCCGGCCATCGTCGCCGCGATCGCCGGCGCCCTGCACGACTGGGCTGCGGATCCCGCTGTCGTGGCCGTGCTGATGGACAGTTCGAGCGAGAAGGCCTTCTCGGCCGGCGCGAACCTGCAGGCCATGTACCGCGCGATCCGTACGGACGATGCTTCCGCGCGCGACGCTGCCACGCTCGCCTTCTTCGCACCGGAGTACCGGCTCGACCACGACATCCATCACTACCCCAAACCCGTCATCGCCTGGATGCACGGCATCGTGATGGGCGGCGGCGTCGGCCTCGCGTGCGGCGCGAGCCATCGCGTCGTGACCGCCACGACGAAGTTCGCCATGCCCGAGATCGCCATCGGCCTCTTCCCCGACGTGGGAGGCTCCTGGTTCCTGCAGCGGATGCCCGCGCGCATCGGACGCTACCTCGCGCTCACCGGCGCGCGCCTCGGCCCTGCCGACACCATTGCGCTCGGGATGGCAGACCTGCCGATCGCCCACGACCGGAAAGCCGACGTCGTCGCAGCCCTCGTCGCGGCGTCGTGGGGAGCCGATGCCGCCGGCCATCGCGCCCGCGTCGACGCCGTCCTGCAGGGCGCCGCCGACTGGTCCGCGCTCCCGGCCGCGGAGTTCATGGCGCATCTGGCGGGCGTCGCGGCCATCGCCAACACGGCATCGCCCGAGGGGTTCCTCGGTGCGATCACAGACGCTGCCGCCAAGGACCCGTGGTTCGAGCCCCATCGGCAGGCGCTGGTCCACGGATCACCGGCCTCCGCGGCATTGTCGTGGGCGCTGCAGGACCGCCTGCACGGCGCGTCGCTCGCGGAGGTGCTCCGCCTGGAGCTGGCCGCCGCGATGGGCTGCGCCGCCGACGGCGACTTCGCGGAAGGGATCCGGGCGCTGATCGTCGACAAGGACAAGTCGCCGAAGTGGCGCTGGTCAACGCTCGCCGAGGCCGCTGCGAACGTCGAAACGCTGCTGCAGCCGAGGTGGACGGGCACGCATCCGCTGGCGGATCTGTAGCACCCGGAAGCGCGCGTCGCCGGCCCCATCATTTCACCGTCGGTTCACCCCAAAATGGAAAGCCAATCATGCTGAAGATCTCCCCCGAAGAGCAGAAATGGGTTCACGCCAAGCAGCCGGGCGTGATGCGGGCCGTGATGCGCGACGTCGAGGGCGGCGGGCGCACCTCGCTCATCCGCGTATCGAAAGGCGCGACCATCGAGATGCACGGGCACATCGGGATCGAGGAGGTCTACGTGGTCTCCGGATCGCTGCGCGTCGGCGAGTTCAAGCTGGCGGCGGGCGATTACCACTTCACGGGCCCGGGCGAGACGCACGACCTCGAGGCGTACGAGGATTCGGTGTTCTTCGCGGTGACGGAGAAGGTGATCCCGGGGCGGTGAGGGAGCCGGCAGTTGCCCTGTAGGAGCGGCCCATGGCCGCGAAAGCGCCTGATGCGAGGAAGCGCCTCAACCGGTTCGGACGCTTTCGCGGGCATGGCCCGCTCCTACAAATGCCCGGCCAGTTTTCCACCGTAGGTGATACATCCACCGGGGAATGGACAAGGCGCGCGCACCTTGCAAGCACTCCCCGCGCGCGACCAGCGAACACCTCTACGCCTTCGCCCCGCCCACCCGCGCCCGCTCCAGCACGGTCATCGCGCTCGCGACGAGCGCCGCCGGATCCGCCAGGTTCGACGGGATGATCAGCGTGTTGCCGGTCTTCGCGAGTTCCTTGAACGCCGCCACGTAGTTCTCGGCCACCTTCAGGCTCGCGGCGTTCATCCCGCCTTCGGTTCCGAGAGCATTCGCGACGGCGCGTACGGCCTCGGCCTGCGCGTCGGCCAGCATGCGGATCGCCGTCGCCTCGCCCTGCGCCTTGTTGATCGCCGCGGCTTTCTCGCCCTCGGACTGCAGGATCTTCGACTGGCGTTCGCCCTCCGCGATGTTGATGTCCTGCTGCCGCTGGCCCTCCGACTTCGCGATCAGCGCGCGCTTCTCTCGCTCCGCCGTGATCTGCGCCTGCATCGCGCGGAGGATCGACTCCGGCGGCGTGAGGTTCTTGATCTCGTAGCGCAGCACCTTCACGCCCCACGTGCGCCCGGCCTCGTCGAGCGCCGCCACGATCTGACGATTGATGTCGTCGCGGCTCTCGAACGTGCGATCGAGCTCCATCTTGCCGATCTCGCTGCGGAGCATGGTCTGCGCGAGCTGCGTGATGGCCATCATGAAGTCCGACGTGCCGTAGCTCGCGAGCTTCGGATCCGTCACCTGGTAGTAGAGGATCCCGTCGACCGCGAGCTGCGTGTTGTCCTTCGTGATGCAGACCTGCTCTGGCACGTCGAGCGGGACTTCCTTCAGCGAGTGCCGGTAGGGGATGCGATCGACGAACGGGACGATGAGGTTCAGGCCGGGTTCCAGCACGCGATGGAAGCGGCCGAGCCGCTCCACGACCCACGCGGTCTGCTGCGGGACCACGCGCACGCCTTCGATCACGAACACGATGGCCGTGCCGAGCAGCAGCAACGGGATCGCGAAGCCGCTGGCAGGCGGATACACGAATGCCATCACCGACAGCACCACGACGAAGATCAGCTTGCCGAACATGCTCCCCTCCTTGCGGATGTCCTTGCCCACGGCGTTGTTCAGACCCTTCATCACGTCGCGCACGGGATCCTGGCTCATGGTGCCCGCCCGCCGACAACCGTGCCGACCACGAGGCGGTTGCCGCGCACATCGCTGATCGTCAGCATGTTCCCGGCGGCGGGTGACGCCCCGGCCGTCACCTCGGCCTCCCACGGTGCCCCGCGGTAGCGCACACGCGCGACCCGGGACGCCTCGTCGACCCACGTCTCGAACACCACCGACTGCCCCACGTCCATGGGCGTGCTGTCACCGGTGCCCTGCAGCGAGAGTCGGCGCTGGCGGACGACGAAGCTGCCCACGATCGCTGCGGTGGCCGCCACGATCGCCTGGGTCTGGAACGACGCCCCCGCCCACGCCACCGCCGCGGCGAGCAGCGTCGCCACACCGAAGATCAGCAGATAGAACGTGCCGGTCATCAACTCGACGATGACCAGCGCGAACCCTGCGACGAGCCAGAGCAATTCCGGCCGCAGTTCCATCGCCGTGTCCGGTCAGGTGGCCACCGCGGTGCACTCGCGGCGGCATGCGGCGCACGCCTCGGCGCAGTCGCGGCACTGTGCGTGATGGTCCTCGTGCTTGCGGCATTCCTCCTCGCAAGTCCGGCAGACTTCGTCCGTGACGAGCGCCAGCGCGCGCAGCGACGGGGCGTCCTGCGCGGCGATCGTCCGCAGGGCGCCGCACAGCGCGACCATCTCGTTCACGCGCCTCGCGCATTCCGCAAGCATCGTGTCGCCCGTGGCGAGCAGATCGATGCAGTGGGCGAGGCACACCTCGCCGCGGCCGATGCACTCGGCGGTCGCCCGCACGAGGGCGTCCCGCGGCGCACCGCCCTGCGCGGCGCCATGGTGGTGGGCGTGTTCGTCATGGGCGGCCTGCCCCTCGCGAGCGAGCACGAAGGCGCTGGCGGCGGCGCCCGTGGCGGTGATGAAGTTCCTGCGGTCCATGGCAGCGATGCCTCCTCGAATCGATTGGAAAACGGCCGGATGTTAGCGCTTTGCCCTTCGTCGGAGTGCGATGCAGTTCACGGCAGCGACGAGGATCCGTACCATCGCGAATCCCCGCACTCTCCGCCGGCCTCTCATGTCCCCCGTCACGCCCCTCTGGACTCCGTCGCTCGAGCGCATCGAACGCGCCGCCATCACCCGCTATCGCCGATGGCTCGGCGCCCAGCACGGCCTCGAGTTCGAGGGCTACGAATCCCTCTGGCAGTGGTCGGTGGACGAACTGGAGACCTTCTGGAAGACCATCCCGCAGTTCTTCGGGGTGCACTTCCACCAGCGCCCGACGCAGGTGCTCGCCGAGCGCACGATGCCCGGCGCCCGCTGGTTCGAGGGCGCGACGATCAACTATGCGGAACACGCCCTCGCCGCCGCGCAGGGCCCGGAAGCCGCGACCCGGCCCGCCATCATCTTCTCGTCCGAGACGCAGCCACGGCGCGAGCTGTCGTGGTCGGACCTCGCGGACCGCGTCGGCGCCCTCGGTGCGACGCTCGACCGGCTGGGCCTGCGCGCCGGCGACCGCGTCGTGTCGTACATGCCGAACATCCCGGAAAGCGTGATCGCGCTGCTGGCGGCCGCGAGCCGGGGCGGGATCTGGTCGAGCTGCTCGCCCGACATGGGCCCGGTCAGCGTGCTCGACCGCTTCCGGCAGATCGCTCCGCGCGTGCTTTTCGCGGTGGACGGCTATCGCTACAACGGCAAGCCCATCGACCGACGCGACGTCGTGCGTGAACTCGTCGCCCAGCTGCCGTCGCTGGAGGCGGTGATCTTCGTGCCGTACCTCGACCCGGACGGGACCCTCGATCTCGGCGAGGCCGCTGCGGACCGCGCGCTGCAGGTCGTGACGATCGCCGATGCCGTGGCCATGCCGGCGGCACCGATCTTCACGCCGCTGCCGTTCGATCACCCGCTCTGGATCGTGTACTCCTCGGGCACGACCGGCATGCCGAAGCCCATCGTCCACGGCCACGGCGGCACGGTGCTCGAAACGTTCAAGGGCACCGCGCTGCACCTCGACGTCGGGCCGGACGACCGCTTCTTCTGGTTCTCGTCGACGAGCTGGATCATGTGGAACCTGCTTGCTTCGACGCTCGTGATGGGCTGCACGATCGTGCAGTTCGACGGCAATCCGGGGTATCCCGATCTCGATACGCTCTGGCGCCTCGCCGAGCAGGAGCGCATCACGTTCTTCGGCACGAGCCCGGCATTCCTCGGGCTCTGCGCGAAGGCCGGGATGGAACCCGGCAAGCGGTTCGACCTGTCGGCGCTGCGCACGGTGGGCTGCACCGGTTCGCCGCTCACCGCAGAGGGCTATCGTTGGGTGTACGAGAACGTGCACGCCGAAATCCTGCTCGCGTCGATCTCCGGCGGAACGGATCCCGGCGCGGCGTTCCTCGCGTCGTGCCCGATCCTGCCGGTGTACGCGGGCGAGATGCAGTGCCGCGGGCTGGGGGTGGCCACGTACGCGTACGACGAGGACGGCAAGCCCGTCATCGGCAGCGTGGGCGAGCTGGTGTGCGCCGAGCCGATGCCCTCGATGCCGCTCTACTTCTGGGGCGACAACGACGGGCGCCGCTACTTCGAGAGCTACTTCGACACGTGGCCCGGGGTGTGGCGCCACGGCGACTGGCTGGAACTGCGCGAGCGGCCGGAGTCCGTCACCGCCGTGATCTACGGTCGGTCCGACGCCACCATCAACCGTCACGGCATCCGCATGGGGACGAGCGAGCTGTATCGCGTCGTCGAGGGCTTCCCCGAGATTTCGGACTCCATCGTGGTGGACCTCGAATACCTCGGACGCCCGTCGTTCATGGCGCTCTTCGTCGTGCCGCGGGACGGCGCGACCGAGGTGTCGCCCGAACTGAAGCGCGCACTGCAGGACGCCATCCGCAAGGGCCTCTCGGCGCGTCACGTGCCCGACGACGTCTACGTGATCCCCGAGGTGCCGCGCACGATCTCCGGGAAGAAACTGGAGGTGCCGGTGAAGAAGATCCTCCTCGGCCATCCACCCGAGAAGGCCGTGAACCGGGACTCCATGGCCAACCCGAAGTCCATCGACTGGTTCATCGCGTTCGCCGCGCAGCGCGCCGCGGGCTGACGTCCGTCAGGCCATGCCCGACGCGCGCTCGGGGCGCCAGCGCAGCAGGCGGCGTTCGGCCACGGTGACGAGCCGGTCGAGCATTAGTGCGCACACCGTGAGCACCAGTACGCCAGCGAACACGCTGTCGATGTCGAACGTGCCCTCGGCCTGCAGGATCAGGTAGCCCACGCCGCTCGCGGAGCCGAGATACTCGCCCACGACCGCGCCCACGAAGGCCATGCCGACGGCGGAGTGGAGGCTCGCGAAGACCCACGCGGTCGCGCTCGGCAGGTACACGTGCCGCAGGAGCTGCCGCGGACTCGCACCGAGCATCCGGGCGTTGTCGAGCACCTGCCGGTTCACCTCGCGCACGCCGTGGTACACGCTGAAGAAGACGATGAAGAACACGAGCGTCACGCCCAGCAGCACCTTCGACGTGATGCCGAGGCCGAACCACACCGAGAAGATCGGCGCCAGGATCACCCGCGGCATCGCGTTCAGCGCCTTCACGTAGGGGTCGAGCAGCGCCGCGGCGTTGTCGGAGAGCCCCAGCCACAGCCCGACCGCGAGACCGGCCGCCGTCCCGAAGACGAACGCGAGCAGCGTCTCGAGGAGGGTCACGCCGAGGTGGGGCCAGATGCTGCCCGTCAGGAACCAGTCGCGCACCCGTTCCAGCACCACCAGCGGCTGCCCGAAGAAGAAGGCCGGCAGGACTTCGGTCTTCACGAGCACGTGCCACAGGGCGAAGAGGGCGATCGGCAGGGCGACGCGGGCGATGGGCAGCCAGGCGGGGGTCTTGTTCATCGGGGCGCCTGACGGTGGACGGCGGCGGGTCGGGAGGTGCCGGATCATAGCCGCAACGACGCGTCCGGCGCCCGCCCGGGCCGGCGCCCCGTGCGCGCCATCGCCGCTCGCGATATCCTCGCCGCCCAGACCGGGCCCGGAGACACCTTCCGGAGCATCCCGTACCGGCCGGTCGGCAAGAGGAGGAGAGATTCCATGAAGGGTTTCAGCACCGCGCTCGTCGGCCTGTCCGTCGGATTGACCTGCGCCCTCGCCACCCTGCCCGCCCGGGCCGACGTGGTGCTCACGGCGTCGAACTGGCTGCCGCCCACCCACGCGATGGCGACGACGCAGGCGAAGTGGTGCGAGGACGTCGCGAAGGCCACGGCGAAGCGCGTCCGCTGCAACATCCTGCCGAAGCCCGTGGCGGCCCCTCCGGCCACGTTCGATGCGGTCCGCGACGGCCTGGCGGACGTCTCCTTCGGCGTGCACGGCTACACGCCCGGCCGCTTCACTCTGACCCAGATGACCGAGCTGCCCTTCAACGGCGGGACGGCCGAGGCCACCTCCGTTGCCTACCAGCGCATCTTCGAACGCCATCTCGCGAAGGCCGGCGAGCACAAGGGTGTGAAGGTGCTCGCAGTGTTCAACCATGGCCCCGGCGCCATGTTCAACACGAAGCGTCCCATCGTGTCCCTCGCCGACATGCAGGGGCTCAAGTTCCGGGTCGGCGGCGGCGTCGTGAACGAGATCGGCAAGGCACTCGGGATCAGCGTCACCCTGAAGCCCGCACCGGAATCGTACGAGCTGCTCTCCAGCGGCGTGATGGATGGCGTGCTCTTCCCCGCCGAGTCGATCGAATCGTTCCGGCTCGACAAGATCATCCGTCACCGCACGGACTTCCCCGGCGGTCTGTACAACACCAGCTTCTTCTTCGTGATGAACGAGGACACCTGGGCGGGGCTTCCGAAGGCCGACCAGGAGGCCATCGCCAAGCTCTCCGGCGAACCGCTCGCACGCGCCTTCGGCCAGGCCTGGGACCGGACCGACAAGTCCGCGGACGCCGCGATGCAGGCCGCGGGCGTGAAGGTCGTGACCGCACCGAAGGCGCTGGTCGACGACATCCGCGCGAAGACCGTCGGCCTCGAACAGAAATGGATCGGCGACGCCAAGGCGAAGGGCCTCGCGAACCCCGATCAGGTGCTGAAGGAGTTCCGCGCCGAAGTGGCCAAGGGTCAGTAGCGTACCGCGGCGCGGCGGCGCGACGCGCCCGCCCCCATGAAGAATCCCCTGACAACAGCACTCGAACGCGCGCTCGGCCTCATCGCCGGCGCCGCGCTGTTCGGCATGATGCTGATCACCTTCGCCGACGTCATCGGCCGCAAGTTCCTCGCGGCCTCCATCCCGGGCAGCGTCGAGATCACCGAGCTGCTGATGCTCGCAGTCATCTTCGCCGCCCTGCCGCTCACGTCGCTGAAGGGCGAGCACGTCCTCTTCGACCTGCTCGACCCGCTGCTGCCGGCCAGCCTCCGGAAATGGCAGCACCGACTGGCAAACCTCGCCTGCGCGGCACTGCTCGGCGCGGCCGCCTGGCTCGTCGAGACCCGTGCCTTGCGGACGGGCGGACAGGGCGACATCACGGCGCAGCTCGAGATCGCGATCGCGCCGTTCCAGCACGCCACGGCAGTGATGCTGCTCCTGACGGCGCTCGTGCACCTGGTGCTGGTCGCGCGCGCGGGTGCCGCATCGGACGGCTTCCACGTGGCTGCGGAGGAGCGCGATGACTGAGGCGCTGGCGGGCTTCCTCGGCATGTTCGTCCTGATGGCGCTGCGCGTGCCGATCGCCTTCGCGATGGCGCTGGCGGGCTTCGTGGGGATCGGCCTGATGCGATCGTGGCCGGCCGCGCTCTCGTCGACGGCCACCGAGATCCTCGACATCGCCAAGTACACGCTGTCGGTGGTCCCCCTCTTCGTGCTGATGGGCAACTTCGTCACCCGCGCCGGGATGTCCGGGCAACTCTACCGGGCCGCCTACACGTTCATCGGCCACCGCCGCGGCGGGCTCGCGATGTCGACGATCCTCGCGTGCGCGGGCTTCGGCGCGATCTGCGGATCGTCGATCGCGACGACCGCCACCATGGCCCGCGTCGCCATGCCGGAGATGCGCCGGTTCGGGTACCGCGATTCGTTCGCGGCCGGCGCCATCGCCGCGGGGGGCACCCTCGGCATCCTCATCCCGCCGTCGGTGATCATGGTCATCTACGGGATCATGACCGAGCAGAGCATCGGCGCGCTCTTCGCAGCCGGTGTCGGCCCCGGCCTGGTGGCCGTGGCGCTGTACATGCTCGCGGCCCACATCAGCGTGCGGCGCGATCCCTCGCTCGGGCCACCCGGCGAGCGCACCGGCTGGCGCGAACGCCTCGCCGCGATGCGCGACATCTGGACGGTGGCGCTGCTCTTCGCCCTCGTGCTCGGCGGACTGTACGGCGGCTGGTTCACCCCGACCGAAGCCGCCGGCGTCGGTGCTGCGGGCGGATTCCTGGTCGCGCTCGCCCGCGGTCAGCTGGACCTCCCCGCCCTCGGCCGCGTCCTCGCGGACTCGGCCCGCACGACCGCCATGCTCTTCGCCGTCGTGATCGGTGCATCGATCTTCGGGAACTTCGTGAACTTCACGACGCTGCCGTCGGATCTGCAGACCCTCGTCACGACGATCGACGCGCCACCCGTCCTCGTCATCGCCCTCATCTGCGTCATCTACGTCGTGCTCGGCACGGCCATGGAATCGCTGTCGATGATCCTGCTCACGGTGCCGGTGTTCTTCCCGCTCGTGCAGGCGCTGGGCTTCGACCCCATCTGGTTCGGGATCCTCGTCGTGTGCGTCGTCGAGATCGGGATGATCAGCCCGCCGGTGGGCATGAACATCTTCGTGCTGCGCAGCGTGCTGCCGGACGTGGAAACCGGCATGATCTGGCGCGGCGTCATGCCCTTCATCCTGGCCGACGTCGCGCGCCTCGCACTGCTGATCGCGTTCCCGATCGTCTCGCTCTGGCTGCCGCGGACCCTGGGTCTCTGACCCCCGGAGCCGCCCGTTTGTCGCCCATTTGTCGACCGCGTTTCGAACAAAGATAGGAAAGGAGGTCTCGTCCATGAAGTCCCCGTCGTCGCTACGTTCCATCACGGCGCTCCTCGCGCTCGCCGGACTGGTATCGGTGTCTACCGCCATCGCGGTCGAGCCGATCAGCATCCTCAACCAGTCGGTCAAGAAGACGCCGAAGGGCCCCTGGCCCAAGGGCGACGAAATGGGCATGGGCAACACCCAGGGCCCCGCCACCTGGATGCGCTGCGCGTGGCACCTCACCCAGGGCACCGCGAAGGTCTACGAACTCTCGTATCTGCGCTCCAACACGATGCCGAAGTCGCCCTTCACCGGCCCGTACATCCAGCAGTACAAGCCCACCGGCGGTATCCCGTTCACGGCGCACGCGTTCAACGGGGAAGCCCTCGAAGCCGGTGCGGAACCCGCCGCACAGGCCACGCAGATGGACGCTCTCGGCCACTTCGCCGCCCTGCCCGAACCCTGGAAGATGGAACCGCCCTTCCCAGCCGACCAGGCCGTCTACTACGGTGGTCGCAAGCAGGCCACGGTGAAGCCCACGCCCGACTCGCCCTTGCTGGAGCTGGGCATCGAGAAGGCCGCCCCCATCGTCACGACGGCAGTGGTGCTGGACGCCAAGACCTTCGTGAACGGGGGCAAGGCCATGGAGGCCGGCCAGGTGGTCACGAAGGCCCACATCGAGGCCATGCTCGAAGCCCAGGGCCTGGGGGGGCGCGGCATCATGGCGGGCGACGTCGTCTACATCCGCACAGGCTGGGGTGACCACTGGAAGGATCCGGACACCGAAGGCATCTACTACACGAAGGCGCCCGGCCTCGGCTACGACGCCGCCCAGTACCTCGGCGAACGTCGCATCGTCGCAATCGGCCTCGACACGCCGTTCATCGATCCGGTGCCCGAAGGGATGCTCGAGGGCAAGGCCCCGCCCGCCGAAGGGACGCCTCCCGGCCTGCCGTTCGCCGTGCATCACCACATGCTCACGAAGATGGGCATCCACCACATCGAGCACGCGAACCTGCAGGCCGTCGCGAACGACAAGGTGTGGACGTCCTGCACGATGGTGCTGCCGCTGCGCGAGAAAGGGGGTGCGGGTTCCGCCGTCCGGCCGATCGCGATCGGCGCGCCAGGACAGTAACTTCCCGCATCGACCGGTCGGGACACCCCGTTCCGACCGGCGCATCGGCGCCCGCCCGCGGTCGTGCCTGGATGCGCGATGCGCATGGCATCTCCGCCGATTTGCACGATGCCGAAGATGTCCTATGATCCAGAGGCGCAGGCACGTTGCATAAAGCCTGACCTCACTGAGGATACAAGCGCCGACGAGCCCAAGGCGTCGTGCTCCGCACCCCCGGAGCGCCTCGACCCGCGGCCTGCCCCTGACGACTCGTACCCTGCACCTTTTCGATCGCGGGGCGGGGCAAAGATCGGCACCTGACAACGGAGTCAGACCCGTTCCCTGCGGGTGCAAGGATTCTGATCCATGGCAAGATCGGTCCGCCGAGACAAGGCGCCCGGGCCCAGCGACGCCGGCGTCGTCGCCGCAGTCGCGTCCCCGAGCGCTGTACCCGCACCACCACCTTCCGAAGCTCCCCCCCCGCTCCCGCAATCCGACCTGCGTCTGGTCGTCGGCATCGGCGCATCCGCCGGCGGACTCGAAGCCTTGCGCGCGCTGGTCGCGCACCTGCCGACCGGATCGCGGATGTCGTACGTCATCGCGCAGCATCTCTCACCGACCCACGAGAGCCTGCTCGTCCAGCTGCTCGCGCGCGAGACGGCGCTCCCGGTGCGCGAGATCCAGGACGGCATGCGGATCGAGGCGAACGTGATCTACATCACGCCTGCGAACCGGCACGTCGTCCTCGCCAACCAGCACCTCCGGCTCACGGCACCCGCGGGTCGCTCGAAGCCGAAGCCTTCCGTCGACATGCTGCTCACCTCCATCGCCGAGGACCAGGGCGATGCGGCAGTCGGCATCGTGCTCTCCGGAACCGGTTCCGACGGCGCCAACGGCATCCGCGCGATCCACGCCGCAGGCGGGATGACCTTCGCGCAGGACGACGCGACAGCGAAGTACAACGGGATGCCGCAGGCGGCGATGCAGACGGACTGCGTCGATTTCGTGATGCCGCCGGAACAGATCGCCCGGAAGCTCGCCTCGATTGCCGACCGCTCGGAGCAGTTCGACTCCGCCGCGGAAGCCTCGGCGCCGCCGGCCACGGCGTACGAGCGCCTCTTCGATCTCGTGCTGAAGCGCACCGGCCACAATTTCCTGAACTACAAGGAGACCACGGTGCGCCGGCGCCTCACGCGGCGCATGGCGGCGACGCACGTCGATTCGCTGAAGGCCTACGAGGAGTTCCTGCGCACGAGCCCGGCCGAGATCGACCGGCTCACCCAGGACATCCTGATCTCTGTCACATCGTTCTTCCGCGACCCCGCGAGCTGGAAGGCTCTGGATGTGCGGATCGGCGAGATGCTGAAGAGAAAGCCGCCGGGCGCCGAGATCCGCATCTGGGTCGCCGCCTGCGCGACCGGCGAGGAAGCCTACTCGGTGGCCGTGCTCCTCCTCGAGGCGATGCACCGGCTGAAGCGCGAGTCCAGGGTGCAGATCTTCGCGACGGACGTCGACGCGCGAGCCCTCGCCCGCGCACGCCGCGGCCTGTTCCCCAAGTCGATCGAGACGAATCTCGACCCGTCCCTGCTGCGACGCTACTTCGTTCGCGTGGGCGACTCCTACCAGATCGCCAAGTCCGTCCGCGACCTGCTGGTGTTCTCGATCCACGATGTCACACGCGACCCGCCGTTCCTGCGTCTGGACCTTGTGACCTGTCGCAACCTGCTCATCTACTTCAAGCCCGAGACCCAGGCGCGCCTCCTCGGCCTCTTCCATTTCTCGCTGCTGCCCGAAGGCATGCTGTTCCTGGGCAAGTCCGAGAACATCAGCCTCGCCGAGAAGCTGTATCAGCCACTCGACGAGCGCAGCCGACTCTACGGCCGCATCGACATCGCCCACTCGGTCGCAGTCACCGTCGCGAGCGCGCGCCGCGACACGTCGTTCCGCCTGTCCGTGCCGTCGACGCGGCAGGCCGCTCCGCTCCCCGAGCGGGTCCTGGGCGCGGTGCAGAAGCACCTGCTGCCACCGGGCATCCTGATCACGGCCGAGATGGAGCTGCGTCACGTCTACGGTGACGTCTCCCGCGTGGTCCGCGTGGCCTCGGGTGCGCCGGACCTCTCGCTGAACAGCATGATGTCGCAGGATCTCCGGCTCGAGATCCGGTCGCTCACGATGAAGTCGAAGCGCTCGGGCGGCGCCGTGACGACGTCGCCCCTGCTCATCGACGAGGACGGCGGCCGCGCGCGCATCACGGTGCTGCCGGTCGCCGGTCCGACGCCCGAGGAACCGCTCTTTCTCGTGCTCTTCGCCCCCGAGAGCACGGTGCCGACGCCCGAACGGCGGGCCGTCCCCGGTGCGAGCACCACCGATCGCGACGACATCATCCACGACCTCGAGGAACAGCTCGCCGCCAACCGCGAGAACCTCCAGACGGTGGTGGAAGAGCTCGAGACATCGAACGAGGAACTGCAGTCGCTCAACGAGGAACTGCAGTCGGCGAACGAAGAGCTGCAGTCCACGAACGAGGAACTCGAGACCGCGAACGAGGAGCTGCAGTCCACGAACGAGGAGCTCACGACGGTCAACGAGGAGCTCGAGACCAAGACGCAGGAGATCCTGTCGATCAACACGGATCTCCAGAACGTGAAGGACAGCATCGCGATGCCGCTGGTCGTCGTCGACAGCCAGATGCGCCTCATGCTCTGCAATCCACCGGCGGCCCGGGTGTTCGGCGCCACCGACGAAGTGCTGGGCCACATCCTGTTCACGCTCCCGTGCACCATCGACGTCTCGCCGCTGAAGGAACTGGTCCCGCAGGTCATGGCGACCGGCGAGAACACGACGATGCAGGTCTCCGGGTTCCGCGAGTACCTCATGCAGGTCCAGCCGTATCGGGACGGACGGAGCGTGGTGCGCGGTGCGGTGATCACCATGTTCGACAACACCGAGCTGATCGCAGCCCAGCGGGTGCTGCGCGACCAGGCCGAAGTGCTGCGCGAGGCGGAACGCTTCTCGCGCTCGACGCTCGATGCCCTGCCGCACCAGATGTGCGTGCTCGACGAGCGCGGCACCATCATCGCGGTCAATGCGACCTGGCGGATGTACGCCGAGGGGAACGGCGGCGCCCCGGACGTCGCATCGGTTGGCGCGAACTACCTCGACGTGTGTCGCCGGGCGAGCGAATCGGGCCCGAGCGAGGCCGGCAGGGTGGAGGATGGCATCCTCGACGTGCTGAACGGCGCGAGGTCGGAATTCACGCTCGAGTACCCCTGCCACAGCGCGAACGAGGAGCGCTGGTTCCGGCTGGTGGTCAGCCCCTTCTCGGGGGCCGGCGCGCGGCGGGTGGTCGTCGTGCACGAGGACATCACAGCAGCCAAGCAGTCGACGCGTCAGCTGCGGCTGCAGTCGCGCGCGCTCGACGGCAGCGTGAGCGGCATCCTGATCTGCGACGCCCGGCGGGACGACCTGCCGATCGTGTACGCCAACCGGGGTTTCGAGCTGCTGACAGGCTTCACGCAGGACGACGTGCTCGGACGCAATCCGCGCTTCCTCGCCGACGAACCGATTCCGGGCCACGACCTCGGTGTCCACCTCGACGAAGTGATCGCGCAGGGGATCGTCCGGAGCACGCTGCGGGCGGTACGCCGCGATGGCAGCACGTTCTGGAACGATCTCGCCGTGTACCCGGTGGCGGACGAGCACGGTCGCACCGAGTTCGTCGTGGCCGTGTTCACCGATGTGACCCACGCCGTCGCCGCCCGGGAGCTGATCCAGACGAGCCTCGAGCGCGAGCGCGCGACCCTCGCCTTCGCCGAGGTGGGCACCTTCGACTGGGATCTCCGCTCCGGGCAGGTGCAGCACTCCCAGATCAGCGAGCGGCTATGGGGTGTGGAAGGCGCGCCCACGCAGCACACCTACGCGCTCATGCGCGGGCGTATCCACGAGTCCGATCTGCCAGCGTTCGATGACGCCGTGCGGCTCTGCCTCGCCGGCCACAGCACACTCGACATCGAGTTCCGCCTGGCCCTGCCCGAGGACCGGCCCCGTTGGCTGCACGCGAAGGGGGACGCCATCGTGAACGGCGACGGCCTTCCGACGAAGCTGCTGTGCCTCTGCCAGGACATCACCCAGCGGCGCGAGACCGAGGAGCAGATCCGCTACATCGCCCATCACGATGCGCTCACCGATCTGCCCAACCGCACCCTGTTCCGCGACCGCCTGAACCAGGCGCTCGTGGCAGCACGGCGCACTCGCAGCCGGGTGGCCGTGCTCTTCCTCGACCTCGACCACTTCAAGCACATCAACGACTCGCTCGGGCACCAGGCCGGGGACCGTCTCCTGCAGGCCGTGGCGCACCGCCTGCGTGCCTGCGTGCGGGCGAGCGACACGGTGTGCCGCAACAGCGGCGACGAGTACACGGTGCTGCTGCCGAACATGCGCGACACGGGTGAAGCCGGCCACGTGGCGGCGAAGATCGTCGAGGCGCTGTCCGAGCCGCATCATCTCGACGGCCACGAGGTGATGGCGACACCCAGCATCGGCATCAGCATCTTTCCCGACGACGGCGAAAACATCGACGTGCTGCTGAAGAACGCCGATGCCGCGATGTACCACGCGAAGGGGTCCGGCCGGGGGAACTACCAGTTCTTCACGGCAGAGCTGAACGCCCGCGTGAACGAACACCTGTCGGTCAGCAGCGATCTCCGCAAGGGGCTCCGCGAGCAGCAGTTCCGGATGTTCTATCAGCCGCAGTTCAGCCTGCCGGATCGCCGACTCTCGGGGGCCGAGGCCCTCATCCGCTGGGACCACCCGCGCCGCGGACTCGTGCTGCCCAATGCCTTCATCCCCGTCGCCGAGGAGAGCGAACTCATCCTGGACCTGGGGGACTGGGTGCTGAGAGAGGTCTGCCGGCAGGTGCGCGAATGGGAGGATCAGGGTCTGGTTGGCGTCCCCATCGCCGTGAACTTCTCCGCGCAGCAATTCCGTCAGCGCAGGCTCCTGCAATCGGTCACCGAAGCGCTGCGGATGAGCGGGGTCGATCCGTCACTGCTGGAACTGGAACTGACCGAGCGGATCATCATGGGCGATCCGGACGAGGCGATCGAGATCGTGCGCGGCCTGAACAGCCTGGGCATCCGGCTTAGCCTGGACGATTTCGGGGTCGGCTACTCGAACCTCGGCCACCTCAAGCGCTTCCCGTTCGATCGCATCAAGATCGACATGTCGCTCGTGCGCGAACTACCGGAGAGCCAGTCGGACCGCGCGATCGTGAAAGCGATCATCGACATGGGCCACAGCCTCAATCTCCAGGTCCTGGCGGAGGGCGTCGAGCGCCCCGACGAACTGGCGGTCCTCGAGACCGCGGGCTGCGACGGCTTCCAGGGCTATTTCGGAAGCGCGGTGCTGTCGGCCGGCGATTTCGGGTCGCTGCTCGAGCGCCGGGTCAACTAGGGAGCCTCTGCATAGCCTGCACGGATCGCGTTGCTGTCGGAATCGATCGGTGGCAAGGCGCGAGGTGCAGTCGATATCGGGATATCGACAATCCGAGCAACACAGCCAGCGGTCGATTCCGGCGCAACCCTCCGGGACGGAGGCCTTCCGGGCGGCTGACATTGTCGGCACAGGCCGCAGTTGTTTCCATTGTGTGCACCAGCACACGTCGGCCTGGTCCTTCGCCTCATCCGCCCGGAAGACCTCCGTCGCGACCGCGCAGGCTATGCAGAGGCTCCCTAGGGCCTGTTCACGCTCCGGACGCCTGCGCCTGACGCAACGCGCGGAAAACCCTCTGCAACGCACTGTTGTCTGCAATCGCTCTGCGGGAGACACTCGCGGTAACTATCTGGGTCCGGACTCTTGTGAACGTCAGGTCGTCCTCTTCGCGCGCGCTTTCCCTGTTGTCCGCGCTTCTGCTGCTTCTGCTGCAGTCGGTGGCACCGCTGCTGCACGCGCATGCGGCGGACGACCCGCGCTATCTGACCACCTCGGGGATCCACCTGCCCGGGCTCGAAACGGTCGCGACTTCCACTGGCGGTCGCGACGTCGTCTCCGAGCGGACCTATCCGCTCATCGAGGAGGCCGCTTGCTGTCTTCAGCGTCTCACCTCCGAGGCCATCACGGCACCGGAGGTGACAGCACCGCAGCCCGACGCTGACGCAGCCAACCTCCGCACCCCGCTGCAACCCGCCGGGTGGCACGCTGCCACGGACTGCCCACGGCCGCCCCCCAGAGCGCCACCCCACCCGCTCTTCGTCTGACCATTCGTTGCTGCGTCGCGGATTGCCCGATCTGGGCCGTGACCGCGCCCCCCTTGTAATACCGCGCTTGCCCACCGGCAGGACGTTTGCGCACTCGGCGCCAAGGCTTCACGCGCCTGCGCCCCGGAGTTCCCATGCCTTTCCGCCATCGTCTGCAACCACTCCGATGGGACATCGATCCCCTCGCCGCTGCCGCTGCCCGCGGCCTTCCCAACGTGCCGCCCGGCATTCTGAAAGTCCGCTATCCGTTCCGTCTGCTTCGGTACTGGTTCATGCACCAGATGATGGTGCAGCACTCGCAGTCCCAGCCTCTGCCGCTCAGCGTCGCCGAAGTGGGGGTCGACGAAGGCCAGCAGCTCGCATTTGCCGCCGCAGCAGCCGCGTCGGCAGACACGCCCGCCTGGTGGTATCGGTGGGACGCCTTCGATTGCGCCCCCGCCACGGCGGCGCTCACCCGGCAGGGCTACACCGACGTGGTCACGACGGATCTCGAACGCCCGGACTGCATGGCCGGATTCGCGGGCCGCACCTACGACGTCGTGATCGCCCTGCATGTCCTCGAGCATCTGCACGATCCGGAGGCCGGTGTCCGTCACCTCGCCTCGCTGGTGAAGCCTGGTGGCCTCCTGATCGGCGGCGGGCCGGTCACGCCGCACATGGCGCAATCGTGGTGGCAGAAGCGCATCCGGCGCCGTGCGCAACCGCGGGGGCACGTGAGCGTGCTGTCCCCGAAGCGCCTCCGGGAGATGGCGCGCAGCGCAGGCCTCGTGCCGGAATGGCAGGGCGGCGCCTTCCTGATGCGGAAGCGCGGGTTCGCGCTGGAGAACCAGGCCTGGTGGCTGAACCTCAACCTTGCGTTCGGCGCCCTGGTGCCAGGATGGCCGGGAGAGATCTACTTTTCGTGGCGCCGTGCGGCCAGCCCCCACGTGGCGACCGTACCGCCGCTGCCATACGCAGCGATACACCGGCCCGCAACCGAGTCCGCGATGGCGCATGCCGCTTCACGTTCCCGTCCGATGCGGTGAAGCCCGCCGGGCGGGGAACGCCGTCGGCCGCGGCCTACTTCGGCGCCGGCTTGAACACCGACTGCCGCGCGGCGAGCTGCCAGCGGCCGTCGCGTTTCACCCAGACGTTCAGGTAGCGCAGTTCGGGCTGGAAGCGCTTGCCGCTCATCTCGACGTCGAGCCGGGTATCGCCCATGGCGGTGGCGGTGTCGCCGCGCACGACGATCTTCACGTCGTAGCGCTCGGCCTTGTAGATCCGGTTGGGGCCGCCGATCACCTGCCCGAGATACATCGCCTTGGTCGCGATCATTCCGTTCGGCTGGTGGTAGACCAATTCATCGGCGAGCGTCGCGGCCAGCGCCTCGCGATCCTGATCGATCATCGCCCGGTAGCGCGCATCCTCGGCGGCATCGACCTCTTCCTGGGGCCCGGCGTGGGCGGCGTTGCCGGCCAGCACGGCCAGCGCCCCCAACAGACATACCGCTCTGCGCATCGTGTTCATGGCGTTCCTCCCGAATGGGTCGATGCGGCGCATCGACGGGTCCTGGATGTCGTGAATCCGGCGCGCCCCGATGGCGGGGCCTCGCCTTCCGCGCGGTACCGGAACGCATTCCGGCCGCGCACACGGAACTCGGCGATCAGGCCCAGGCGGCTTCGAGCAGGCCCAGGTATTCCTCCACCGTGGGCTTGCGCGGGTTCGTGCCGTGGCAGTGGTCCTTTGGCGCCAGACCGGCGATGACGGGCAACGCCTCGCGAGGCACACCCATCGCCTGAAGACCCGTGGGCAGGCCGAGGCGGGCGTTCAGGTCCGAGATGGCCTGCGCGACATCGGCACCAGGGGCGAGACCCATCACCTGCGCGATCCGTGCGAGCTTGTCGCCGACGGCCGGCGCGTTGAACCGGATCACGGCAGGGAGCAGCACCGCGTTCAGCGTGCCGTGGTGCAGTTTCAGTTCGGGGAGCGCGCCGAGGGGATGCGACAGGGCGTGGACCGCGCCCAGGCCCTTCTGGAAGGCCATCGCGCCTTCCATCGCAGCCATCATCATGTTCCAGCGGGCGTCGCGATCCTGGCCATCCTTCGTCGCGCGCTCGATGTACATCGCCGACTTCGCCAGGCCGTCCAGCGCGATGGCCTCGGCCGGGGGATTCACGAGCGGGGACAGGAAGGTCTCGATGCAGTGGGCCATGGCATCCATGCCCGTCGCCGCCGTGAGCATCGGCGGCAGGCCGAGCGTGAGCTCCGGATCGCAGATCGCGACCTTCGGCAGCAGATGCGGCGAAAGGAAGCCAAGCTTGCGGCCGTCGGCGAGGACGATCACCGAGCCGCGACCCACTTCGCTGCCGGTGCCGGCGGTCGTGGGGATCGCGATCAACGGTGCGACGGCCGCAGTGATGCGCGCCCCGCCACCCTCGACGGCGGCGTACTGCACCAGCGGCCCGGGATGCGTCGCGAGAAGGGCCACGGCCTTGCCGAGATCGAGCGACGAGCCGCCCCCGATCGCGATGACCCCATCGGCACCCGCCTCGCGGTACGCCGCGAGGGCCTCGAGCGTGGCCGCCTCGGTGGGGTTGGGCGGTGTGCCGTCGTAGACCGCGAATCCGAGCGCCGCGTCCATGATGCCCTTCAAGCGATCGAGCAGGCCGGAGGCGCGGATGCCGCGGTCGGTGACCACCAGTGGCTTCCGGATGCCGAGGCGTGCGCACTCGGACGAGACGAGCTGGATCGCGCCGAAGTCGAACTGGATGGTGGTGAGATAGGTGATGACGGCCATGGTCGGGAGCGAGGACGGGTTCGAGGGGCCTGGATTATGGCACCCGCGCAGCGCCGCGCTTCGAACGTGACGCCGCACCCGATACAGAAGCTATCATTCGGCGCGCCGGCACCGATCGGCGTGACCCACAAAGGGGGAGACCCAAGATGAGACGCACACTCGCGGCGCTGGCGATGGCCACGCTCGGCCTCACGGCGCACGCTGCCGACCAGATCCGGATCGGGTTCATGAGCACGCTGTCCGGTCCCTCTGCGGCCCTCGGCCTCGACATCCGCGACGCGTTCAATCTGGTCGTCAAGAACAACGGTGGAAAGCTGGGCGGGCTCCCCGCCGAGGTCATCGTCGTCGACGACCAGATGAACCCCGACACCGGCAAGCAGCTCACAGCGCGCCTCCTCAAGAAGGACCGCGTCGACGTGGTCACGGGCATCGTCTTCTCGAACGTGATGCTGGCCATCGCGCCCTCCATCCTCGAGAACCAGACCTTTCTCGTGAGCGCGAACGCGGGGCCGGGCGCATTCTCCGGCGAGGGCTGCAACCCCTACTTCTATGTCGCCTCCTGGCAGAACGACGGCTACCACGAGGCCGCCGGCCAGTTCGCCAACACGAAGAACTTCAAGAGCGTGGTGCTGCTCGCGCCGAACTACCCGGCGGGCAAGGACGCGCTGACCGGCTTCAAGCGCCTCTACAAGGGCCAGGTGATCGAGGAAATCTACACAAAACTTGGTCAGCTCGATTTCGCAGCGGAACTCGCGCAGGTGCGCGCCGCGAAGCCGCAGGCCGTATACATCTTCCAGCCGGGCGGGATGGGCATCAACTTCATCAAGCAATGGGTCGCCGCCGGCCTCGACAAGCAGATGACGCTGATCGGCCCGGGCTTCTCGGCCGACGAGGACGTCATCAAGGCCGTGGGCGAACCGATGGTCGGGATGTTCAACACCTCGCACTGGGCGCACGACCTCGGTAACGCCGAGAACCGCAAGTTCGTCGCCGACTTCCAGAAGGCCTACGGCCGCATGCCCACTGTCTATGCCGCGCAGGGCTACGACACCGCGCTCCTCATCGACGCCGCGGTGCGCGACGCGAAGGGGAAGATCGAAGACAAGGCAACTTTCGGCAAGGCCCTCGCGAGCACGAACTTCAAGTCCGTGCGCGGAGACTTCAAGCTGAACGTGAACCACGCCCCGATCCAGAACTACTATCTCCGCCAGATCTGGAAAGACGCGAACGGCCGCATCACGAACAAGCTGGTGGGTACCGTCCTGACGAACCACGCGGATGCGTATGCGTCGGCGTGCAAGATGAAGGGGTGGTGAGGTCCGGGCACCCGGGCGTCGGGACCGGGGTACGTCGTTCGGGTTCCGCCCGGGCGACTTCCGATGACAATGCGCATCCGCACTGCACCCGCTCGCAAACCTCCGGCCTAGTCCCCAGCCCCGCCATCGCACCTCGCCGCTGATCTTGGACCCCATCCTCGTCCTCGAGCAGAGCCTGAACGGTCTCCAGTTCGGGCTCATGCTGTTCCTGCTCGCCGCCGGGCTCACGCTCGTGTTCGGGATCATGGACATGATCAATCTCGCGCACGGCTCGCTCTACATGATCGGGGCTTACCTCGCTGCGGCGGTGGCGATGGCGACGGGGTCGTTCTGGCTCGCGGTGGCGGTGGCGATGGGCGGGACCGCGGTGATCGGCGTCGTGCTCGAAGTCACGCTCCTGCGCCGCCTGTATCAGCGCGACCATCTGCACCAGGTGCTCGCGACGTTCGCGCTCATCCTCATGTCGAACGAGGCCGTGCGGATGATCTGGGGCCCGACCGCGCTCGCGCTCGACCCGCCGCCGTCGCTCGCCGGTCCGGTCGAACTGCTGCCGGGGCTGTACTACCCGGCGTTCCGTCTCGTCATCATCGGTGTGGGGCTGCTGGTCGCGGTGCTGCTCTACTTCCTCGTGTCGCACACGCGCCTGGGCATGCTCGTACGCGCCGGCGCCTCGAATCGCGAGATGGCGCGGGCGATGGGCGTGCGCGTCAGCCTAGTCTTCACGATCGTCTTCGCCATCGGCGCCGCGCTCTGCGCACTCGCCGGCGCGATGCTCGGCCCGCTCTTCGCCGTGCAGGTGGGCATGGGCGAGAGCATCCTGATCCTTGCGTTCGTCGTCATCGTGATCGGCGGCATCGGCTCGATCCGCGGAGCGCTCGTCGGTGCGCTTCTGGTCGGCATGGTCGACACCGTCGGGCGCACGTTCCTGCCCATGTGGCTGCGCGCGGTGCTGCCGCCGACGGTGGCCTCGAACCTCGGACCGGCGCTCGCGTCCGTGCTCATCTACGTGCTGATGGCCGGCGTGCTCTTCTGGCGTCCGCAGGGCCTGTTCCCGGCGCGCGGCTGACGACCATATGGCGATCGCCCTCCATCAGCGGGTCCGCCCCGCCATCGTGGTACCCGTGCTGGCGGTGCTGAGCGCGCTGCCGCTCTTCACGCAGTGGATCGACGAACCCTTCTACCTCGTCCTCGCGAGCCGGGTGCTGCTCTTCGCGCTCGCGGCCACGAGCCTCAACCTGCTCGTCGGCTTCGGCGGCATGGTGAGCTTCGGGCATGCGGCGTTCTTCGGGGCGGGCGCGTACGTCGTCGCCATCGCCGCGATGGAGGGCGTCACGTCCGCGTGGATCGCCTGGCCGCTCGCGATGGGCGTCTCGGCACTCGCGGCGGCGGTGATCGGCGCGATCAGCCTGCGCACCCGCGGCGTGTACTTCATCATGATCACGCTCGCCTTCGCGCAGATGATGTTCTACGTGTTCGTCTCGCTGAAGGCCTACGGCGGCGAGGACGGTCTCTCGCTCCCGCGACGGTCGGTGATCGGACTCGGGCTCGACCTGAAGTCCGACACGACCTTCTACTACGTGGTGCTCACGGTGTGCGCCGTGGTCATCGCCCTGCTTTGGCGACTGGTCAACTCGCGCTTCGGTCGCGTGCTCCAGGGCATCCGCGAGAACGAGACGCGCATGGAGGCCGTGGGCTTCCCGGTCTATCGGCACAAGCTCGTGGCCTTCGTTGTCGCCGGCGCGGTGGCCGGGCTCGCAGGCGCGCTCGCTGCCAACCAGAACGACATGGCGAGCCCGTCGATGCTGCACTGGAACCAGTCGGGGATGCTGCTCGTGATGGTGATCCTCGGTGGCACCGGCACCTTCCTCGGACCCGCACTCGGTGCCACCGTGATGCTGCTGCTGGAGGAGACGCTCGCCGAGTTCACGCTGCACTGGCAGTTCGTGATGGGCGGCATCCTGCTCGCTGTTGTCCTGCTGCTTCCGGGCGGCCTCGCGACGCTGCTGCAGCGGAGGCGCAACGATGGCTGATCTGCTGCAGATCCGCGGGCTGGTGAAGCGCTTCGGCGGGCTCGCGGCCACCGACGGCGTCGATCTCTCCGTGACCGCCGACGAGATCCATGCGCTGATCGGCCCCAATGGCGCAGGCAAGACGACGCTCATCCACCAGATCGCCGGCAGCCTCCGCCCCGACGCCGGCCACATCGTCTTCGACGGTCACGACGTCACACGGCTCGGCATGCACACGCGCGTGGGTGCGGGACTCGCGCGGTCGTTCCAGCTCGTGAGCCTGTTCCGGAAGCTGTCCGTCGTCGACAACCTCGCGTTCGCGGTGCAGGCGCGATCGGGCACGAGCTTCCGATTCTGGCGGGCCGCAGCCGACGAGCGCGCACTCTTCGACGAAGCACGGACGCTCGCGCGCGAGGTGGATCTCGCGGATCGCGTCGACGCGCGCGCCGGTGCCCTCGCGCACGGCGAACAGCGCCGGCTGGAGATCGGCCTCGCGCTCGCCACGCGGCCGCGCCTGCTGCTGCTGGACGAACCGCTGGCGGGCCTCGGGCCGGAGGAGTCCGACCGCATGGTGACGTTGATATCCGCACTCCGGACCCGCTGCACGATGCTCCTCGTGGAGCACGACATGGACGCGGTCTTCCGGCTCGCGGACCGCGTGTCGGTGCTGGTGAGCGGCCGCATCATCGCGACAGGTGCGCCCGACCAGATCCGCGCCCACGCCGAAGTCCGCCGCGCGTACCTCGGCGACGACGCCCTGGTGGACGGCTGAGATGGGCGCGCTTCTGGAGATCGGGCAGCTCACCGCGGGCTATGGCGCGACGCAGGTGCTCTTCGGTATCGATCTCGCGGTGGGCGAGCGCGAGGTGACGACGCTGCTCGGCCGCAACGGGATGGGCAAGACGACGACCATCCGCACCCTGATGGGTCTCGCGCGCGCCACCGGTGGCACGATCCGCTTCCGCGGGGAACGCATCGACAACCTGGCGCCCGAGCGCATCGCCCGGATGGGACTGGCCGTGGTGCCCGAGGGCCGGCAGATCTTCCCGAACCTCTCGGTGGAGGAGAACCTGCGGGCATTCGCGGGGAACCGGTGCGCGGCGGCGGATCCGTGGACGCTCGATCGCGTCTACGCCTTCCTGCCACGCCTGCAGGAGCGCCGACGCAACATGGGCAACCAGCTCTCCGGCGGCGAGCAGCAGATGCTCGCGATCGGCCGCGCGCTCATGACCAACCCGCATCTGCTCATCCTCGACGAGGCCACGGAAGGTCTCGCCCCGCTGGTGCGCGAGGACATCTGGCAGTGCCTGCACACGCTCGCGGCGCAGGGACAGGCCATCCTCGTCATCGACAAGTACGTGACGCGTCTCATCGCACTCGCCCATCGCCATACGATCATCGAACGCGGGCGGGTGGTATGGTCGGGCACATCCGCAGCGCTCGACGCCGATCACGGGGTCTGGCACCGGTATCTCGGGGTCTGACCTCCAGCCCTCTGGGGGAGGAAGTCCGCGCTGCCGTTGCGCACACCCCTTGAACGTCGTACCCGCGGACCGGTCGATGCCTCGACACCGCGGCGTTCGCCAGGAAACCCGATATCCAATGCCCCACGCCATCAGCCTCATCACCACCATCTCGGCAGGTCTCGGTCTCGCGATGATCCTGGGCTACATCGCGGCTCGACTGCGGATGCCACCGCTCGTGGGCTACCTCCTCGCCGGCATCGCGATCGGACCCAGCACGCCGGGATTCGTCGCCGACGTGGAACTCGCCGGCCAGCTCGCCGAGATCGGCGTGATGCTGCTCATGTTCGGGGTGGGCCTGCACTTCTCGCTGGACGACCTGCTCGCGGTCAAGCGGATCGCCGTGCCCGGCGCCATCGTGCAGATCGCCGTCGCCACGGCGCTCGGCGCAGGAATCGCCGTCTGGTGGGGCTGGACACCAGGCGCCGCGATCGTCTTCGGCCTCGCCCTGTCGGTCGCAAGCACGGTGGTCCTGCTGCGGGCCCTGGAGGCGCGCGGCCTGCTCGATTCCGTGAACGGCCGCATCGCCGTGGGCTGGCTCGTGGTGGAGGACCTCGTGATGGTCCTCGTGCTCGTGCTGCTGCCACCGCTCTCGGGGATGCTGGGCGGGAACGGCTCCGGCGAGGTCGGTAGCCTCTGGGTGACGCTGGGCGTGACGCTCGCGAAGGTCGTCGCCTTCGTCGTGCTGATGCTCGTGGTGGGCAAGCGGCTCTTCCCGCGGATCCTGTGGGCAGTGTCGCGCACGGGTTCGCGGGAGCTGTTCACCCTGTGCGTCATCTCCGCGGCGGTCGGCGTGGCCTACGGATCCGCAGCGCTCTTCGGGGTGTCGTTCGCGCTCGGTGCCTTCTTTGCCGGGATGATGATGCGCGAGTCCGACCTCTCGCACCGCGCGGCCGAAGAATCACTACCGTTGCGCGACGCCTTCTCGGTGCTCTTCTTCGTGTCGGTGGGCATGCTCTTCGACCCGTCGATCCTGCTGCGCGAACCGGTAAAGGTGCTCGCCGTGTTGGCGATCATCATGGTCGGCAAGACACTGGCCGCCGTCGCACTGGTGCTCGCCTTCCGCTACCCGCTGAACACTGCACTCACGGTCGGCGCAAGCCTCGCGCAGATCGGCGAGTTCTCGTTCATCCTGGCCGGCCTCGGGATGTCACTGGGCCTGCTGTCCGGCGAAGGCCAGAGCCTGATCCTCGCCGGCGCACTGGTCTCGATCGCGCTCAACGCGGTGGTCTTCGCCGCCATCGAGCCCGTGCAGGCTTGGGTCCGATCGCGCTCCAGCCTCGCGCAGCGGCTCGAACGCAGCAACGACCCGCTGGCCGTGCTGCCCGACAGTACCGACGAGAAGCACCTGACCGGACAGGTGGTGATCGTGGGCTACGGCCGCGTCGGTCGCCACGTCGCTGCGGACCTGCGCGCGCGGGGCGTGCGGTACGTGGTGGCCGAGCAGAACCGGGAGATCGTGGAGGCACTCCGCGCCGAGGGCATTCCCGCCGTGAGCGGCGACGCCGCCGAACCCGCTGTCCTGATCCAAGCCCACGTGGCCCGTGCCGCAATGCTGGTGATCGCCACCGCCGATCCCGTGGACGTCCGCCGCATGGTCGAGATCGCCCGCCTCCTCAACCCGGGCATCGAGGTCGTGGTCCGCATGCAGAACGAGGCCGAGGCGGCATTGCTGCGGCAGGAGGAGATCGGGCGCGTGTTCGTCGGTGAGGAAGAACTGGCCCGGGGGATGGCTGCGCATGTGCGCGCGCGGATGGGGAGTTGACGGCGGCGTCCGACGTCTCCGCGGGCATCCACGGCGGCGAGAACCTCTCCGAGGCGCAGAATGAAAAACGCGGGAGCCATCCTGCAGCCCCCGCGCTCCACCGAGGGAGGAAAGTCCCCCACCCCGGCGTTTGGTGAATCCTTGCCGATTACTTCTTCTTTTCGGCGTGTGTCTTGTGGTCCTTGCTGTCGGCCATGGCAGTCGACATGGCACCAACAACGAACAGAGCAGCGAGAACGGCAGCGAAAATCTGCTTCATGAAAACCTCCGATTGGCGGTTGCTTGATGGGCGCGAGACGGGTGAAGCTTGCTCGCGTGCCGAACCCGGGCCGGTATCCCGGCACGGTCTCGTGCAACCCACTTAACGGTCGGTACCTGCGCGCCCTTTAGTGGAAAGGAAAAGGATCGCGAAGAGGGATTCAGCAGACCGTGTATGGCGGGCGACCCCGGCGCCTGTGGGTGCGGCCCACTGCCCCGAAAGCGGTGAATGCCGTGGAAGCGCATCAACCGGAACGATCGCTTTCGCGGGCATGGCCCGCTCCTACAAAAGCTCGCCTATTCGCAAAGCGGGTGGCGCATCCACCGCCCCTGCAGGAGCGGCCCATGGCCGCCTCTCGGGCCTCGCGGCCCGCGGCGGCTTGGCCGCAGGGTGTACCAACAAGGGTAGGGCCCCTTGTATATCCCCCGTCCTGATTAGCGACCAAGCTCAGCAGGCTCATCCAGTGAGCCAGTGAGGGTGGAGGATGGGTTCACCAGCACAGGAGGTGAACCATGACGAT